>Ga0315912_10000978_pt1 | contig 39568 bp, 35 predicted proteins | sample VfabasoilMG_FD_204469 | JGI IMG/M metagenome (GOLD analysis project Ga0315912, IMG submission 204469) | Garden soil microbial communities collected in Santa Monica, California, United States - V. faba soil | ecosystem: Environmental > Terrestrial > Soil > Garden | place: USA: California... | reverse complement strand
AAAAGCAGGCTAAGGATATTATTGTAGAAGAGGCAACTCGCCTGAATATGCCTTACGTTACTGAGCGCTGGTTGGGTGGAATGCTGACCAACTTTGCTACTATCAGAAAGTCTTTAAAGAGATTATCTCAGATAGATAAGCTAATGAAAGATGAAGCTTTCACTAACATTACCAAAAAAGAAAAACTTACCCTTACTCGCGAACGCGCTAAACTTCAAAAGCAATTGGGAGGTATAGCTGACTTAAATCGTTTGCCAGCTGCTTTATTTGTAATCGATGTGAAGCGTGAGCATATCGCGGTAGCGGAAGCTCAAAAGCTGAATATCCCTGTATACGCAATGGTGGATACCAATTCCGATCCTTCGGATATTGATTTCCCCATCCCATCCAACGATGATGCTTTCAAATCTATTTCTGTTATAACTAAATATATCGGGAAAAATATTGAAGAAGCCTTGATGGAGCGCAAGCGCGACAAGGAAGATGCCGGCCAAAAGAAAGAGGAAGACGAGAAGCGGAAAGTGGACGAAGTAGTTGAAGAAGTAAAGTAATTGCAAATTCTTAATAAAGCCGATTAGCCGATGTTCGGCCACGGCAAGGCAAACATCGGTTCTCAAGCCGATGTTTGTTTTTTTTGCCCTTTAAAATTTAGAATTCGAAAATTTAAAATTTAAAATCAAGTTATGATTACCGCACAAGACGTAAACAAGCTCCGCACCATGACGGGGGCCGGCATGATGGACTGCAAGAAAGCCCTCACCGAAGCAGAAGGCGATTTTGAAAAAGCCATTGAAATCCTTCGCAAAAAAGGCCAGAAGGTATCGGCCAGCCGTTCTGATAAAGATGCTAAAGAAGGATCTGTTTTTGTAAAGACATCCAGCGACAATAAAGAAGGTGTACTGATTGCCTTGAATTGCGAAACTGATTTTGTTGCGAAAACTGAAGAGTTTCAAAACTTGGGGAAACTGATTGCTGAGACGGCCTTCAATAATAAGTCTGCAAATAAAGAAGTGTTGTTGGCTACCAAAGCAGGCGATCTTAGCCTGGCCGACAAGATTACTGAACTGGTTGGAAAGATCGGTGAGAAACTTGAAGTATCAGAGTATGTGCGCATGACAGGCGAAGCTGTTGTGCCTTATATCCATGCTGGTGGCAAACTGGGCGTTCTCGTTTCGCTGAAAGGTGTGAACGGAGCCAACGTGGTTGATGCTGGTAAAGATGTGGGCATGCAGATAGCTGCCATGAACCCGGTTGCTGTAGATGAGAAATCGGTCGACTCGACAACAATTGAAAAAGAATTGGAAATCGCGAAAGCGGTAATCCGAGCTGAAGGCAAACCTGAAAATATGGTAGATAAAATTGCCCAAGGTAAACTCCAGAAATTCTTTAAAGACAGCACTTTAGTTCACCAGGCATTTGTTAAAGACAGTTCAAAGACTGTGGCTCAATACCTTGATAGTGTATCTAAAGGTTTGGCCGTATCTGAATTTAAACGTGTGTTAATCGGTTAGTCCGATTCAAAAATAATTTTCAAATCAGGGGCTTGCAGCCCCTTTTTTATTGGTCAAACTTGTGGATCGATCTATTTCTCACTGTCCCAGGTGATATACAAAAACAGAGCAATGCCCAACGGGTAAATAAAAAAGTAAAGGAATGAAATAGGTATAAGACGCAGTAGCATGGTTGTTGGAAGCAATAACAGAAAAATTCCGGTAATCACAATTATTCTTTTTCTGGAGGGCTCCATTTGCGTTTGGTAAACCTGGAGCAGGCGATAAATCAAAAGAGCTACAATACCTACATTAAAAATCATTAGCAAAATTCGAATCATACGGATGAGTATTTTTGTAAAATTACAAAAATACTCGTGAGGAATTTTTCTATCTCAGTAGGATGAATTCAGAAAAAGCAAGGATGTCTTCCCCTAAACCACTATCGAAATTTAGAGAGTATAAGCCTCAAATTTTTATTAAGAAGCTTACTTCTTAACTACTCCTTTCCCGGTTGCTGCCCAATAAATTCCTCCATAAAGATGTTCCAGAAAAACAGGATCGCTGTATATAAGTGGTATATGACCAAGGCCAGTATAAAATGCCCGGCCTCCATCATATTCATGATACCACGCTATCGGGTGAAAGTCGCCCATGCCCTTGCCTACTTTTTCACCCCATTTTACATTAGGGTCAAAAGTTTTTTCATCTACAGTTAAAAGGTAGTTCAGTCCTTTAATTTTTTCTTCTCCATATTCATACCATTCGTCTGTCCAATACCAGGCTGAGGGAATTCTTTCCATCCCAGGAAATTTGGCATCGTTCACTTTTAGTACAGCGGTTTGAACAAGCGGATGGATGTGGAACATGCGTCCCACCATTTTAGTGTACCAATCCCAGCCATATTCAGTATCGGCCGCGCTGTGAATGCCAACGAAACCTTTGCCGCTTTGAATAAACTTGGTAAGAGCACCTTTCTGCTCATCATTTAAAATATTACCGGTGGTGTTAAGGAATATAACCACTTGGAATTCACTTAGTTTCTTTTCATTAAACTGCTTAGGATCTTCATGCCACTCAACATTGAAGAAATTACGCTCGGCTAATTTCCTAATTGCATCCACACCTTCATTGATGGACTCGTGATGCCATCCTTCCGTTTTGGTGAAAAGTAAAACCTTGAATTGTTTTTGAGAATAGGCCAGGCTGGAAATGAATATTAAAGTAAGAATAATGAGGCTAGTTGATCTGTTTGAAATGTTGTTAATCTTCATAGATATTGGATTTATGCGGCTTTAATTTATGGATTTCAACTCATTTTCAGTCACGATTTTTCTGAACATTCCATGAGCGGTATCCCAAAACTTGGTTATCTGATTTTGCATGGTGTAATTTGGGTCGATTGATTTAACTATCAAGCATAACCAACAATATTTTTATAAAGTCACTTCGTAACCCTATCCCAAACCTAACCAAAATGAGACCAATGAATTCAAAACTTAATTTGCTATGGACTGTATTCCTTATGTTACCTTCCATGCTTTTTGCTCAATTAGAACCAATTGGAATTTTCGATCATCATCAGGATGTAGGCAACCCGAAACTCAAAGGGTCGGTCACCTACAACGCTAAAGATCAGAGTTATGAAATGACTGGCGCTGGCATTAACATGTGGGCCACTACCGACCAGTTTCACTTTTTATGGAAAAAAATTAAAGGTGATTTTATTATGCAGGCCACAATTGAGTTTGTTGGTAAAGGAGCTGTAGACCACCGGAAGATAGGAATTATTGCAAGAGAAAAATTGACAGCAACCTCTCGTTATGCCGATGCCTGTGTGCATGGTGATATCCTGACATCGTTGCAGTTTCGCCCCAAAGACAGTGTGGCCACCGAGCAAGTGGAAATGTTCTCTTACCATCCTACTGAAATTCAATTTCAACGAACCGGAAATACGTTTACTTTTTCCGCAGCCACATTCGGAGAAAATTATAAATCGGTGAGTAAAGAAATGGAATTGAGCGAAGAGGCCTTTGTTGGACTGTTTATTTGTTCGCATGCTGAAGATGTAATGGAGAAGGCAATTTTTCGGAATGTTCGTATCACCATTCCTGCCGATAAAGATTTTCGCCCTTATCGGGATTACATAGGAAGTCACCTGGAGGTGATGGACGTTCAAACCGGGCTTCGGAAAATTTTATACAGCGAGCCTATTTCACTTCAGGCTCCCAACTGGACTCCGGACAATAAATTCTTAATTTATAATGCCGAAGGTTTGCTATACAATTATAACCTGGCAACGAACACCGTCACAAAACTTAATACAGGTTTCGCCAATCAAAATAATAATGACCATGTATTGTCATTTGACGGAAAACAAATGGCGATCAGCCACCATGTTGGAGAGGCTCGCACGTCCACCATTTTTACATTGCCAGTAACTGGGTCAGACAATCCGGTGAAGATAACAGATGAGAAAAACGGACACTCCTATCTACATAGTTGGTCGCCCGATGGGAAGAGATTAATTTTTACAGGTAATAGAAACAAAGAGTGGAATATTATTGCAATTGATATCGCAACAAAAAAGGAAACCATACTTACAGAGAATGCCACATTGGATGACGGTCCTGAATACACACCCGATGGGAAATTTATTTATTTCAATTCGGTACGCACAGGTACTATGAAACTTTGGCGCATGAAGCCCGATGGCAGCAACGAAGAGCAGGTTACGTTTGATGAATACAATGATTGGTTTCCACATTTTTCACCGGATGGAAAGTGGATGGTATTTTTATCCTTTCCAAAAGACATTAACCCAACCGAACACCCTTTCTATAAGCAGGTATACTTGCGTTTGATGCCTACTTCCGGTGGCATTCCAAAAACTATTGCCTATATATATGGAGGGCAAGGAACGATCAACGTTCCAAGTTGGTCGCCCGATAGTAAAAAAATTGCTTTCATCAGCAATACAAAATTGGAGGTAAAAAAATAGGGGGATATTTTGCGATCTCGTGCTGCGTAAAGCGTAAAAGGTCAGGATTAAACCCTGACCTTTTTTATTGGTTCAATTCTCATTTAATGACCTATTCTCAGGGGGATATTTCAAACATGAAAAAGGCTGATTAGGTATAATTAGGGTGATATTTGATAGTGCAATTTGGGTTACTTTATACAGTGAAGTGCTGCCGAGGTGTGACCATGAAGTGTAAAATGAAAATTTTTCTCCCTCCTATTTTAGAACTAAAGAATCGGATTGACAAAAACCCTGTATTATAAAATTAGTGAAAGAGCAAATTGAAAGCTTTTTGGATTGAAGCTGACCTTCAAAACTGAGACTCAAAATTTTGTATTCCATCACTAACCATCGTTTGTTTTTGCGCTTCGTCTAATACTTACTAATAAGTTTTTATTATACCGAAATTGAGGGTACTACTATGAGATAGTAGATTACTTATTTTGTCTTGCCTTTATCTGAACACAGCTCGGTGCATTTTTTTATCTCAGTTCCAACCCAATCAAGGGATTGAATTCGATAGCTAAAACTATTTCATGTTTGGAACAATCAATTAGCAAAGTGGATAAAGAATGCCCAGACCGTGATAAGAATTGGAAGCATATTATTTATTGAACCAAGCTATGGCATTACCATTTAAAAAACGCGTAGTCATTATTGAGGATGATCAGGAAATACGCAAAAGCTTTGCTTTAATAGTAAATAGTTCGCAACGTTTTGTAGCAGCGAGCACTTACGCTTCTTGCGAAGAAGCAATAAGAAATATTTCACACGATAGACCAGAAATAATATTGATGGATATCGAACTTCCAGGTATGAATGGAATTGCCGGCACTAAAATTATAAAAGATAAGTTGGCCCATGTTGAAATTATAATGGTGACTATTTATGAGGACAGTGAACTTGTGTTTGAAGCCTTGAAGGCTGGAGCTTCAGGTTATATTACAAAAAGTGCAAACTACGTTGAATTGCTTTCGGCTCTGGAAGAAATTTCAAAAGGCGGAGCTCCAATGAGCAGCCGGGTGGCCAGGATGGTAATTGATAATTTTCACGTTAATCGGTCATCACCCCTCAGCAAGCGAGAAACGGAAATCCTCCAATTAATTTCAGAAGGCAAAACCTATACCCAGATTTCCGAAGAACTATTTATTTCTAAGGAAACTTCGAAGACCCACATCAAAAATATTTATTCAAAACTTCAGGTGAATAAGAAGTCGGAGGCAATTGCCAAGGCAACTTTAGAGAAATTTATTTGATGGAGTATTAAAGGCTTGGGATTCGCCTTTCAGCATTAGCTTGACTTAAAGGGGGTATGCTATTCTGATTCACATCACCAAAAGTGTGTTTGTCATCTAAACATACTACCCCATAAAAGGTTATTTCATACTCTTGAATATACCCTTAACTCAGTCATTTATTTCAAAATCATAGTCTTGAATTTTGATGTAACATCCCGATACAGGTGATGGAGTCCTAACCTACAACTTAAAAAACAATTGTATGAAGAAGATTTTACTACTAAGTTTTCTTTGCATTGTCGAGTCCGGATTCTTATTTGGCCAAGAACGGACGATAAGCGGAAAAGTTTCCGCTTTAGATGATGGCGGGCCAATTCCGGGAGTCAACGTTGTGCTGAAGGGCACGGCCAATGGTACTGTCACCGATGTTGACGGTAACTACAAACTCTCTGTTCCAGGTACTGGAGGCGTGCTGGTCTTTTCCTTTATTGGTATGGTTACAAAGGAGGAGGAGATTGGAGAGCGTTCGGTTATTGATGTTGGACTTGCTACAGAAGTAGCCCAACTCGCAGAAGTGGTTGTGACGGCCCTTGGCTTGTCGAGGGAGAAAAAATCGTTAGGATATAGCACAGGTACTGTGTCCAATCTCTCCCTAACCGAAGCTCGAAATACAAGTCCGCTGGATGCTTTGAACGGCAGGGTACCCGGCCTTTCAGTTTCAACCGCCTCGGGTTCACCGGGTGCCTCTACGGTACTAAATATTCGCGGATTTAATTCTGTAACGGGCAACAACCAACCCCTGTATGTAATTGATGGGGTGCCAATGAATAATCGCGGAAATACTTCATCCACTAACACGAATAACCCCAATGACGATTTTAGTCGCTCAATGGATTTTGGAAATCAGATGAACGATATAAATCCGAATGAAATTGAAAGTATTACGGTACTAAAGGGGATTTCCGCTTCTGCACTTTACGGCAGTCGTGCGGCTAATGGAGCAATCATTATCACTACAAAAAGAGGAAAAAGTGGTACAGCCACTATCGACTTCTCCAGTTCATTTGCTCAATCTCAGGTTCTTCGTGTGCCTCATTTACAAAATGCTTACGGGCAAGGGTGGAGCGGATTGTTTGACCGGATAGAAAACGGATCATGGGGTCCAAAATTAGATGGGAAGGAGAGACTCTGGGGCAACCCGGTAGATAATTCTCAAATGCTAAAGCCATTTGCTGCTCAAGAAGATAACATTAAAGATTTCCTGGATCGCGGCTATGAGTGGAATAATAGCCTAGCGATTTCCGGTGGAACAGATGTTACGAACTACAGATTCGCTTATTCATATGCCGATGCAGACGGTGTGATACCAACAGATGCAGATTCTTACAAGCGACACACTTTTAGTTTAAGCGGAGGGGCTAAACTTAAAAAAGTCACTTTGAGCTCAAGTATCAACTTCGTCCACAAAAACCAAAAAGCTGTTGCCACGGGGCAAGGCGATGACGCTGGCGCAGGAAAAGTATTGTGGCAGGAACTCATTCAGGTGCCGAGAGATCATTCCATTGTAGATTATTCAGCGGTTTTAGATCCTCAAAACCCATACTACAAGTTTATGACGATCGACAATTTCCATACACCCTATGCAGAAAATCCATATACCACACTTCACAACCAGGGAAACAATTATGCTGAAGACCGGATTTATGGAACGGTTCAATTGGGGTATCAAATATTAGAAGATTTGGATATTCAATTGCGCATGGGAGGCGACTTCTCTAATGCTTTCCAAAAAGATTGGGGTGACGTAAGTAGAATAACCCCAGGCTCGCCTAACTCCACGGCAAATGATGTTGTGGGGGGCGTTTCGGAGATGGCAAAAGGAAACCGCCAGATTAACAGCGATTTGATTTTGAATTACAAAAAGCAACTTGGAAGCAAGATTGATGTTCAGGCATTCTTAGGCCATAACATCAATGAGCGAACCACACAAATAAATTTTTCTAGTGTGACTAACCTGGACTTGCCTGGATTTTTTAACCTGGCCAATAGTTCAACTACACCCAATACGTTTGTAAATCTTACGATGAGACGGCTTGTAGGAGTTTATGGATCGGCAACTTTTGGTTTCGATCATTGGTTATTCCTGAATATTGGTGCAAGAAATGACTGGACAAGTACTTTACCACAAGGAAAAAATTCATATTTCTATCCCAGTGCAAGCATAAGTGCTGTGCTTTCCGATATACTTACTCTGCCCGATAAGGTGAATCTTGTAAAAGTTCGGTTTGCCGCTGCCTCTGCAGGTAACGATGCCGCTCCCTATAGTGTTCACTCTGTGTACGTTCCTGGTACTACAAGCGCTGGTGGATTTGGCAACATAAACTTCCCTTTCGGTGGAGTTAATGCATATGAAGTTTCAAACACTGTCGGTAACACTAACCTAAAACCGGAAATCTCAACAGAGTACGAAGCAGGTCTTGAGGTAGGTTTTTTTGGCAGAAGATTAACGATGGACATGAGTTTATATAATAAGCTCACCAAAAATCAGATCATTACTTTAAGCCTTGAACCAGCGAGCGGAGCTACATTTCAAACCGTAAACCTGGGAAGCGTAAGAAACAAAGGAATAGAATTAATGCTTACCGGTATTCCTGTAAAGATTGGAAACTTTGAATGGGGACTATCAGCCAATTTCAATAAAATAAACAATAATGTTGAATCCCTTGGCCTTGAAGGTGGTTCCGGCAATATTTTATTAAACAGCAGCTATAACATAAATCTCCGCGCGGTAGTAGGTAAGCCTTTAGGTGCCATCTACTCACCCGATGTAGAACGTGACCCCAATGGCAACACAGTAGTTAACCCTGTAACAGGGCTGCCGCTTACAAGTGCTAATGAAGTATATCGTGGATCAATCAATCCAGATTGGACTTTAGGTATTGGCACTTATGTATCTTATAAAGGATTTAAGCTAAGCGCGAATGGCGACTATCGTCAAGGTGGCGTGTTTTATTCCTACACAGCACGGTTGAACTATTTTAACGGAAACAACTATAACACACAGTATAACGACAGAGAGCCGTTAATCATTCCAGGATCAGTTGTGGAAGTTTCTGATGGCGTGTATGAAGAGAATACAACACCCATTCAGCGTAAAGATATATTCACATACTATGGGGCTAATCAAGCCTATGAATATCATCATGTGCTGCCGAAAACCTTCTTTAAGCTAAGGAATATTTCGCTGATGTACACCCTTCCTTCCAACGTGGTGACCAAGATGCGTGCACGGGCAGCATCGGTAGGAATATTTGGAAGGAATCTGATTCTGTGGACTCCTGCTGCAAACAATGTAGTGGATCCTGAAGCCAATACGTTTGGCACCGGATTGAAAAACTTGTATGGAGAATTCTCTGCAGGTCCATCTTCCGCTACATATGGTGTTCAATTAAATCTATCATTCTAAAATTGATCAAGTATGAAAAATTTAAGTAAATATTTTTTATTGATATCAGTTGCTGTTTTACTCGGAGCCTGTGAGGATTGGCTCGAGATAAATGATGATCCAAATAACCCAACTAATGTAGCGCCTGAGTTTGTGCTTCCGGTTGCCCAGGCATCCGTAGCCGGTATTGTGGGAGGTGACTTCGCCATTATCGGTGGGCTTTGGTCTCAACACTGGACTCAATCACACGTGAGTTCGCAGTATAAGGATATTGATGCGTATGATATCCTTCCTTCGAGATATGATGTTGCATGGACAGAGCTTTACGCTGGGGGCCTGAATGACTTTGAGGATGTTAAAACAAAAGCAAAGGCCTCAGGAAACAACAACCTCGTGTTACAGGCGGTTGCAGGCCAAACGTATGGGTTTCTAACATTGGCAGATTGGTTTGATAAGATTCCCCTGTCTGAAGCCTTGAAATTTACCGAGATACAATCACCTAAGTATGACGATGGAGAAGACGTTTATGCAGAATTATTAGACAGATTAGATGATGCCGTGGCTTTGGATTTTGACAACGGCACTTCAACTCATGTTGCTTCTGATTTAATTTTTGGAGACCTCGATCGGGATGAACAGATAGACTCATGGATTCGTTTTGCCAACACCCTTAAGCTGAAAATGTACCTGCGCCAAACGGCAAGCGCGAATTCCGCACAGGCCATTTCGGCAATAGGAGCGATGTTAACGGACAATACGCCCTTCCTTACTACACACGCGGCCATCACTCAATTTGTAGATGAGGCCAACCGCAGCAATCCATTGTATGAAAATAACATCAGGCAACAGAATACGGCAGGTAATTTAAGACTAAGCAGAACCTTCCAGTCGTATCTGGAGGAGAATGGTGATCAATTACGGCTTGACGCTTATTTTACTCCAGGCACCTCAGGGCAGTTTGGCCTGGCGCAAGGAGATTTTAATGCTAATTCAACAGTGATACTGGGTGGAGCAGTTAGTATAGCTAATATGACGGCTACAGATCCATTCTATTTTTTCAGCCTGGATGAAGTTTATTTTCTTTTGGCCGAAGCCTATTTAAGAACTGGGGATGCTTCTTCAGCACAAGATTATTACGAATTGGCCGTGGAAGAGGCTTACACAAAATTCGGGCTTACCATGCCTGCTTCAATAATTGAAACAGGTGGCGCTTATGAATTTCCGGCATCTGGCACCGCAGCCCAAATGCTCGAAGCCATTATTGTGCAAAAGTGGGTGGCCATGTTTCGTCAAGGGTCTGAATCATTTTGGGACCAGACACGAACCGGATATCCAAGACTTTCGCCAGTGCCTGTAACCGATGCCAGTTATGTACCAGGTGAGTGGACGATTGCCGTGAATGCTGTAACAACAGGGTTTCCAAAACGAGTTTTATATACGGCCGCATCGCGCGATGTAAATACAAATACTCCGGCAGCGGCTGAGGTGACAGATAAAGTTTGGTGGATGCAATAACCTAAAGATTTTAAAGATGAAAAGACAAATCATATCATATCTAACAATAGCCATTATAGGCGTATTGAGTTCTTGCGATCGTGATCTCGAAACAGAAGGGATATCAAGGATTACTTATTTTCCCGATCTAACCATGGAAGGTGAGCCAATAATTTTCGTTGAAGAAGGGGACCCTTATACCGATGCTGGTGCGAGTGCAAAGGAAGGTGAAGAGTCAATTGAGGTAGGTACCAGTATTTCAGGCAGCTACTTTGAGGGAAACGTAGCATCCATTAATACCACTGATCCCGATACATACAATATTACCTACTCGGCAACTAATAGCGATGGATACCCAGGCTTGGTTTCTCGTACGGTTTATGTTGCCGGCAAGGGCAATTTTGTTGATGATATCTCCGGGCTTTACACATCTACTGTAATTCGCAACGGAGTAACAGGTGCCCAGTATACCGATATGGGGTATGTAATTGTCAGGAAGACTGGAGCATCAACTTATTTGCTTTCCGATGTCATTGGCGGGTATTATGATTTAGGGAGAGGTTTTGGTCCGGCCTACGCGGGCCCAAGTTCAACCATAACGGCAAATGATTTGAGCACAAATGATTTTACGTTTGGCCCATCGGTAGGGATCGGGGCTTTTGGTGGAATTGCAGACATCACAGAAATGCAAATCAATGCGACCGAAAAGACAATTCATCTCAAAACTGATTGGGATGCAGGTCCATATACATTTGATGTTACTTTAACTCAAGTTGATTTTTGAGTAAGAGGGTGTAAAAAGTTAAACGAAACAATTTTCACTTATGAAATATTTAAAAAACATATCGCTATTATTTTTAATAGTTCTGTTCTCATGCGATCTTGGTAAAGACCCGGGAATAGGCGGAACAAAAGTACAGGCTATGGCCGGTGAGTGGTGGATAAATGTACTGATTGATGGAACCGACCTGGGGATAGGATACAATTTGATTAGGACATCGAATACTGCATCTGACAATGGGGTTGATCTTTTATTGGATGACGATGAACTTTGGCCTGCAAAGATTATCACTCAAGTGGATATCAAAACCCTGACCTTTACACCAGTCACAAATTTGGATAACTTTTACTCCAATACGATTAAGGTTTCCGTTATTGAAGGCAAGGTGCTGAAAGGTGCAGCAACAACACCCGGTCTAAACAAAACTGATTCCATCTACATTAAACTCGAATTTTCCGATGATCCCGGAACTCAATATGAATATGCTGGTTATCGGAGAACAGGATTCCAGGAAGATGAGCATTAGTCTTACCTGAATTACATATTTTTAATCAGAGGCACGACTTAAAGTCGTGCCTCTGGCTTTTCTACCACTTCATTTCCTTCTTATCCAAAAAAGCCTGAATTCCTTTTTTGCAATCATCTGTGCCGCGAGCAATCGCATTTTGTTGAGCTGCGTAATCTAAAGCCTCCTGAAAAGATTTAGACTGAACTTCCACAAGCATGGTTTTGGTTGCTGCAAGCGATTGGGTAGAGTTCTGAATGATTAACTTTTGCGCGAAGGCCTGAACGGAGTTCTCTATTTCTGATTTGTCAACGATATAATTTACAAGGCAAGTTTGCAGGGCTTCGCTGGCCGAAATTATTTCAGCTCCTAGCAATAATTGACTAGCTTTTTTTTCTCCAATTTTTCGAACCAGAAAAACCATTACAATGGCCGGCACAAAGCCAATCCGGGCTTCAGTATAACCAAATTTGGATTCGGGTGTGCAAAAAGTAAAATCGCAAACAGTAGCCAATCCGCAACCTCCCGCCAAGGCATAGCCTTCCACCTGGGCTATGACTATTTTTTTGAGTGTATAAATTTTTTTAAACAGGTTGGCCAGGTTCGCAGAATCTTTCAGATTATCCTCAAAAGAATTGCTTTGCATAGCGCGCAATTGGTCGAGGTCGGCACCTGAACAAAATGTATTTCCATTCGCTTTTAAGATCACCGCTTTAACGGAATCATCTTGTTCAGCATTCGACAGTGCATCAGACAATTCCGCTATCAATTCCTGATTCAAAGCATTTCTTTTTTCAGGCCGGTTGAGGGTTACAGTGGCTACACGGTTTTGAATATGATAGAGAATCGGTTTCAATATTTTTTCAATTTTTTGTTTTGAGTCGCATTTGAATGCAATCAAACTTACATAAAATTTCAAATTTGATAAGTCTACATTATTGATACTCTACTTATTTAGTCGGCTTTTGGAAATATGTGCTGTTTGCCTATTCCATTTTATTGCCCTAAGTTTAGAATCAACTGAACCAACCATTCGCTGATGAGCATAGCTACCCAACTGCAATCCATTCGTTCGGGGTTTTCTTCTACTTTTTGGATTGCTAATGCCCTTGAACTTTTTGAACGATTGGCTTTTTATGGATCTAAGGCCGTGCTTACAGTTTACCTCGCAAACAAAGTTGGGCTCGTGAATGAAGCAGGCACCTTAGCAGGCCTTTTCAGTGGGGTAATCTATTCACTTCCTATCCTGGCTGGTGTGCTGGTTGATAAATATGGATTTAAAAAAACATTAACCGCGTGCTTCGGCATTTTTGCCGTTGGATATTTTTTAATTGGCTTTGCCGGGCTGGAATGGGGACAACAGATTATTGCTCTGGTGGGGAAGAAAGTTTATATGATCGCTGTGCTAATGCTTACTGCGATTGGAGGATCACTAATAAAACCATGCATCGTTGGTACCGTGGCTAAAACCTCAAAACCTGAAGTGCGGTCGTTGGGCTTTGCCATTTATTATACGCTGGTGAATATTGGTGGCGCCATCGGGCCGGTTCTTGCCTTGAGCGTTCGTTCTAACTTAGGGATTGAATATGTGCTTATGATGTCATCCCTGACAACCTCTTTTTTACTTTTCGGAACTTTGGCCTTCTTTAAGGAACCGGAGGATGATGAACCAATAGATAACAAACGCACTTTCGGAAAAGTGTTCTCCGATATGACTCTGGTTTTTAAGGACATAAAATTTATTTTATTCCTTGTAATCTTCTCTGGTTTTTGGATCATGTTCTGGCAGATTTTTTATTCGTTTCCATTTTACGTTACCGAAGTTTTAAAATTTGAAGATTTTGAACTCCTTGAAACCGTTGATGCCTTTTGTATTATTTTTTTAACAGTTCCAATGACAGCCCTGGTAAAAAAATGGCAACCTATCACCGCCATGTCCATGGGTTTTTTTATTGCCAGTCTTTCCTGGATTATTATTGGTGCGTTTGGAACGGTGTGGGCTGCTATCCTGGGAGTAGCCGTTTATGCCATTGGCGAAGCCACACAGGCACCACGGTTTTATGAATATGTAAGTTCACTAGCCCCAAAAGAACAGGTGGGAACCTATATGGGCTTTGCTTTTTTACCCGTAGCGATCGGTTCGTTTGCAGCGGGGCCAATTGCGGATTGGCTGCGGACTTCTTATCTAAAAACTAACCCCGCCATGATGTGGTATATTTTGGCTATGATTGGTGGAGCATCAACTGTATTAATGTTGTTGTATAATTATTTTCTAGTAAAGAAAGAAAGCGATCAACCAACAGTGAACAATTAATAACGAGCAACAAAAATGGAAAACTTTAAACCCTATGTCCCTGCCGAGCAAACAATGGCCGAGTTCAGTGTAAAGTCGGTAGTGCTGGGCGCCTTATTTGGAGTATTGTTTGGCTCCTCCACAGTTTACCTGGCGCTCAAAGCAGGGCTCACGGTGTCGGCATCTATTCCGATTGCTGTTATCGCCATTACACTCGGTAGAAAATTTTTGGGCACTACCATTCTCGAAAATAATATTATTCAAACTGCCGGCTCCGCTGGGGAATCCATTGCGGCCGGTGTGGCTTTCACGCTTCCTGGATTTTTATTTCTCTCTACAGGCGCGGATGGAAAAGGTGTTGGGAGTGAATTTTTCAATTATCTCACCATCTTAACTCTTGCCTCATTTGGTGGCATGCTTGGAACGTTGATGATGATTCCTTTAAGACGTTCTCTAATTGTAAAGGAGCATGGCACCTTACCGTATCCTGAAGGAACAGCTTGCGGTTCAGTTTTAAAGGCAGGAGAGAAAGGCGGAGTGTTCGCTGCGACCGCTTTTATGGGTATGGGGGTGGCTCTTGTTTATGCGCTGTTGCAGAAAGTGTTCCACGTGATTGCCGAAACACCTGCGTTTGTAACACAGCAGGTGAATAAATTTTGGCCATCGGCCACCATTAATGGGGAAATTACTCCCGAATATTTAGGTGTAGGTTATATAATAGGACCACGAATTTCAGGAATTCTGGTTGCCGGTTCGGTATTGGCGTGGTGGGCTGTTATTCCTTTACTCGCCACATTGGTATCACCAGAAGCAATTGCAACTCAACTGGCAAAGCTTGGCTATCTGGCTAGCCTGACTGCGGAAGGGGGAAAAGGTAATTGGCATCCTATTTCAAAAACATTCGACAACCCGGCTGCGGCCATATACTTCGCTTATATCCGTCAAATTGGTGCCGGTTGTGTTGCTGCTGGTGGATTTATAACGTTGATTAAAACAATGCCTACGATTGTGAAATCGTTTCGCGAAAGTATAAAATCCCTTAAAGAAAAAGGAGAAGACTCTGTAAAACGCACCGACCAGGATTTATCATTCAGGGTGGTTATCATTGGAAGTTTGTTGTTGCTGGCGGTTATGATGTTCATGCCAGGAATTCCGGGTGATGGAATTGCTCAAACATTTCTTATCGGAATTTTGGTAATTGTATTCGGATTCTTTTTCGTTACCGTGGCGAGTCGCATTGTTGGCTTGGTCGGTTCAAGCAACAGCCCTATTTCGGGGATGACTATTGCCACGCTGATGGGCACATGTCTGATCTTCACCGCTGTGGGGTGGACTGGAAAATTTTACGAACCATTGGCACTCGTAGTGGGCAGCATGATTTGCATTGCCGCGGCCAACGCAGGAGCAACATCTCAGGATTTAAAAACCGGATTCATCGTAGGGGCTACACCTCGCCATCAGCAAATTTCTTTGTTTATCGGTGCCATAGTTTCTTCTATCGCCATTGGCCTCGTTGTGATTGCCCTCGACATACCCAATGCAGATATGAAAGCTGCCGGTGTTGAACATGCGATTGGAAGTGAACGCTTTCCTGCACCACAAGCAACGTTGATGGCGACACTCCTGAAAGGGATTCTATCTTTTAATTTGGATTGGAGTTTTGTGATGGTCGGTGTCTTCATTGCCATTACCATTGAACTTTGTGGAATAAAAGCGCTCGCATTTGCTATCGGACTTTACCTTCCACTTTCCACCACGCTTCCTATTTTTATTGGCGGAGCCATTAAAGGGATCATCGACTGGAGAGCCGAGCAGCGTAAGGAATTGGTAGAAGAAGATGATCTTGGCAAAGGTAGTTTGTTTGCTACCGGTTTAATTGCCGGTGGCGCGATTGCAGGAGTGATTGTCGCGTTGCTTTCCATCAACGATAAAATTTATGCTTTTTTGAAAAGCATAAGCATTGAAGAGCGGCTTTCACATGCAGTAGGTGATGGAGGGTATGCCTTGCTCGGCACAGCTTTTTTTATCACCATGTGCCTGATATTATATCGAACAGCTATTAAGAAGTAAGTATGATTCGTAAGTCATTGTTTTGGTTTATGGGTTTGGTCTCCATTTGCTTTTCCTGCTCCAGTTTGAAAGCAAAGTATGGCCTTACCAATGGCTCCTATGATTTTAAACAACCTGGTGAAGCTTATAGAAAAGTAGAATTATTCAATGACTCAAACGACAGTATAAGGGTTTTTGAACAATCTAAACCCGCGACATATAATATAAAGTCACCACTGTATTTCCGTCAGCAAACGTTAGACGTAGATGCCCTGATTGTTCCGTTTAAATTCAGACCCGGCTCATCTTACTTACCAAGGCAACTGACAACAGATTTCAATGGAAATATTTATGTGGGTTACCGGGTAGATCGGTTTAAACTAACATATAGTAAAACCCCGTTGGGGGACTTGCAAAAACAAGTGAAACATGTTGGATTTGGCGGAGGAATTTTTGGAGGACTGGGTTCTACTGCTGTCACTCCGTGGACTACTACTGATCCTCTCTTTCAAGATGAATATAATGGCTTAGTGCTATCGCATGGATTAGCCCTATTAATGGGAGTAAAAAACCTAACCTTTGGCGTTGGAGTAGGTTGGGATTTTCTTACCGATCGCGACAAGGATATTTGGATATACCAGAACAAACCCTGGTATGGGTTAACCGTTGGGTTGAATGTGAATTGAGCAAGGCCAGGGATAGAAAAGAATAAAACAAAAAAATATTCGGAGAACCGATCTCAGTAACTAACTACTTAAGACTAATACGCATAAATGACCAAACTAATCTCCTGGAACGTAAACGGAATCCGGGCCATCATTAAGAAAAACTTTATTGCCGATATACAATCGCTGGCGCCCGATGTGTTTTGCCTGCAGGAAACGAAAGCAGCAGAGGATGACGTGAAAATTGCTGCACAGTCTTTCCCCGAGTATCATGCCTATGCCAACAGTTCAAAAGCCCGAAAAGGATATTCAGGCACAGCCATCTTTTCAAAAGAAGAACCTGTTGAGGTGACTTACGACATGGGGATTGAAGAGTATGACCAGGAAGGCCGGATCATGACGGCAGAGTTTGCCGATTACTTTGTGGTGACCGCTTATTGTCCCAATGCAGGTGAGGAATTGGCCCGGTTGGATTACCGGCAGCGGTGGGATGTCGAATTTTTAAAATACCTCCAATGGCTGGACAAGCGAAAGCCTGTGCTGGCCTGTGGCGATTTTAACGTAGCGCATCAACCCATAGACCTGGCTCGCCCGAAAGAAAATTTCAATGTTTCTGCAGGCTACACCCAAAAGGAAATTGATGGCTTCAAACGGTTTTTGGATGAGGGCTTTGCCGATAGCTTCCGGCATTTCTATCCCAACGAAATCAAATACACCTATTGGAATAATTGGCAACAATCACGAGAAAAAAATATTGGTTGGCGTATTGATTATTTTTTGGCCAGTCAACGCCTTATGCCGAGAGTAAAGGCCGCAGAGATTTACAATGATAAACTCGGTTCAGATCATTGCCCCGTAGGAATTGTGGTTGCTTAGTGTGAGGAAGAGCGACTGAAAATATTGAGGAGTAAATTTTACTCCTCGTCTTTCATATCCTTCTCGATCTCGTGCATGAACACGGCATCAATAGATTCTTCTACCGTCTTTAAGATATTGAGCACACTATCGAGCTGGGAGATTTTTATAAGTTTCAACGTGTGGTCGGAAAGACCGGCCAAAATAAAAATACCACCATCTTCCTGCATGATCCGGTTTCCTACCAACAGCGCACTTAATCCCGATGAATCGGTGTATTTCACTTCACCCAGGTCAAGTATAATATTTTTTATTCCTTCTGCATGAAGGGTTATCAATTCAGATTTTAAAGAAGGGGCTACGCTTGAGTCGAGTTTATCTTCGTGGAGTTTAATCAAACTATACTTCTCCTGCTTGTCTATGGTATACTTCATTTGGAAATAATGTTGAGGGGCAAAAATAGCCTAATTTATGTAATTAACGATGTTAGATTCAATACGTTCTGAAAGATTGGAATAGTCTATGGGTGGTAATTCATCACCCGTCATTTGGTAGTAAAGTTCCTTATACCGTGCGGAAATGGATTCGACAATGGCATCCGTCATTTCAGGCACTTGCTGGCCTTCTTTACCCTGAAACCCGTTTTCTATCAACCACTGCCTAACAAATTCCTTTGAGAGCTGTTTTTGTGCTTCGCCTTTTTTTTGCCGCTCCTCATATCCGGCAGCATAAAAATACCGCGATGAATCGGGGGTATGTACTTCATCGATCAAATATATCGTGCCATTATGTTTACCGAATTCATATTTAGTGTCCACCAGGATTAAGCCACGCTCTTTGGCTAACTCGGTACCCTTGTCAAATAATTTTAACGTGTAATTTTCCAGCTGCTCATAGTCGCTGGCGGTAACAATTTTTTGTTTTAAAATTTCTTCCTTCGAGATATCTTCATCGTGTCCCACTTTTGCTTTGGTAGTAGGTGTTATAATGGGAAATGGAAGCTTGTCGTTTTCTTTTAATCCGTCAGGCAAAGCCACTCCGCACAACGTTCTTTTTCCCGATTTGTATTCGCGCCACGCATGGCCTGCCAGATAGCCACGAACAACCATCTCAACTGCGAATGGCTGACATTTAAAACCAATGGTAACGTTGGGGTCGGGAACGGAAATAACCCAGTTAGGAACAAGTTTGCTGGTGACTTCTAAATTATTGGAAGCGATTTGATTGAGCACCCTTCCTTTATCAGGAATGGCGCGAGGAAGCACAACATCGAAAGCGGAGATACGATCGGTGGCCACCATCACCATTTTATCACCGAAATAATAAACATCTCTAACCTTTCCGCGGTAGAAACCGCTTTGGCCTTTAAATTTGAAGTTGGTCTCTTTTATGGATTGCATGCCTGGGTTTTAACTACTCCGAAAAGTAGTTTACCTCGAATGAAAGAGAAAGCGAAAGTTTAATTATTTGGTTCGATCAGGATACCAGCCCTGAACACCAGGGTTTTAACCAATTTCCCTTCCTCATCAAATTCATACCACTCTTTGTGCTTTTTATTGGCTATGTACTCGCCCTGTTCTTTTATTTTCCCATTTGGGTGATAAGCCGTATAAACTCCGTGCATCCGGTTGCCACGATATTCACACTCCCATTGAGTTTTTCCGTTTTCATAATAATTTTTCACCGGGCCGGTAATCAGGTTAAACTGATACATTTCTTCCGTAGCTTTTTCCCCATTTGGGTGATAAGTGGTGCGAAGACCATGCAATTTTCCATTTTCATAGTTCTCAACAACTTCCTTCGATTGACCATCTGGTCCATAAAAAATCCATTTTCCTTCCGACCTTCCTTTTAGGAAATGTTTTTCTGAAATGGCTTTACCCGTTTCGGTGAAAGATTCTTCTTTTACTTCAAACCCACTGCGAGAAACGGTTTCCTTTTCCTGAACCTGGCCGTTATGATAGTATATATAATTGGTTCCCGTTTTTCCACCCTCATAGTATTGGAAGCGATGACGCACGGTGCCATCTGCGTAATAGCCCGTGTTTGCTCCATGAGGTTGCCCATTCACGAAAGCACCTTCGAGTAACAGGTGGCCTAAAGAATCATAATGTTTATACACACCTGAATTTTTTCCGGCATCAATGGTCGAAACATTTTCCAATTGAGCATTTCGGTAGTACGTTTTATAGTAGTCAGTAATATTTCCGTTGGTCATGTTGGCTTCCGTTTCCATCACACCGCTCTCATAGAAAGTCTTGGCGGGGCCATTGGGTTTTCGGTTTTTGTATGTTACCTGCTTCTTAAGTTTTCCGGATGGATAGTATTCTTTCACCAAACCTTCCGGTCTTCCCTTTACCATAAAGGTTTCACTTTTCCTGACACCCGTTTCAAAAAAGGATTGTACACTATCAACAAGGTGATTATTTTCATAATAAGCCCGCTGAACAATTCTGCCTTCCAGGTCAAATATTTCTACGGGACCGTGGCGAAGCCCATTCAGGTAATTTATTTTTCGAACGAGCCTGCCATCTTCTGTGTATTCGTAGAACGTGCCCGAACGCTTGCCATCACTATAGGTGCCTTCCATTTCTATCTTACCCGATCGCGTATATCGCCTGTAACTTCCATCGGGGGTTTGGTCATCGGAAGATGCCACTACATATTCTTCGCGCACTTTTGTTTTAGCTTCATCGAAATAGGTTTTTACACTCTTCTGTGAAAATCCTGCAATGGATACGGAGAGAAGTAAAATTATTGGAACGCGAATCATAGGTTAGAAAATATGGCTAAAAACGATAAAATAGGCCAATAATTGTATCAGACTACTTCAATTACAATTGCGGACGCGCCACCACCACCATTACAAATGGCGGCCACACCAAGCGTTGAATTATTTTGTTTCAACACGTTGGCCAGTGTTATGGTTATTCGGGCGCCCGATGCCCCAAGAGGATGACCAAGAGAAACCGCTCCTCCGTTTACATTAACCCGCTGCGGGTCGAGTTCAAGTTTAATGTTGTTGGCAATGGCCACAGCCGAAAAAGCTTCGTTGATTTCAAAATACGAAATATCCTTTTGGACAACGCCCGCCATTTTCAACGCTTTTGGCACGGCCAATGATGGAGTAGTGGTAAACCACATAGGATCTTGCGCAGCATCGGCAAAGCCAATAATTTTTGTGATTGGTTTCACATTTAATTCTTTCGCTTTCTCTTTGCTCATGAGCACAACTGCGGCCGCACCATCGTTTAACGTGGAGGCATTGGCGGCAGTAACCGTTCCGTCTTTCCCGAAGACTGGTTTAAGGGACGGGATTTTTTCGAATGCTACATTTTTGTATTCTTCGTCTTCCGAAAAAATATTCACCTCCCCTTTTCTTCCAATAATTTCTACGGGAACTACCTCATCTTTAAATTTCCCCGAAGCCCAGGCTGCTGCCGATCGTTTATAAGAATGAACAGCGTATTCATCTTGCGCCTGACGGCTAATGTTCATTTCCTTTGCTGTGTTATCGGCACACACGCCCATTGCGCAATGGTTGTAAACATCCGTAAGACCATCGTGGGTTAATCCATCAATCAATTCTCCATTCCCAAATCTATAGCCGGTTCGAGCTTTAGATAAATAGTATGGAATGTTTGACATGCTTTCCATGCCACCGGCAACAACCACATCGCTTTCACCGAGCATAATAGATTGCGCTCCCAGCATAATGGACTTCATACCTGAAGCGCAGACTTTGTTTACCAATGTGCAGGGAATGTTGTAACCCAATCCTGCACCAACAGCAACCTGTGTGACTGGAGCCTGGCCAAGGCCTGATGAAATTACATTGCCAAAGTATAGCTCCTGCACATGGATTGGATCAAGCTGAATTTTAGCCAATGCATTTTTCACGGCAATTGCTCCCAACCTGGTAGCCGGAACACCGGCTAACGACCCGCCAAAACTCCCGATCGGGGTTCGAACGGCTGATACGATATAAACTTCTTTCATATTATTATCGGATGACGGATGTCTAATGTCTTACAACTCACCTCTAATCTACCAATCCGGTTTTCCCTTATCTTTTGGTTTTGTTGCCTTTCGCTTGTTTTGTTGGAGATACTGCACTTCCTGATTTTTTAACGCCTCCAGGATCATCCTCGCTTTTTCTTCAGTCATCTTCATCTCCTTCATCTTATCAGAATTGAAATTATCCTTTTTGTCTTTCGGTTCCTCCTTTTCTTTTTCCTCGTTTTCCTTAGCTTCTTTTTCTTGTTGCTCTTTCTTCTCCTTTTCCTGTTTGTCTTTTTCGGCCTGGTCTTTTTCCTGTTGTTCTTTTTTCTCCTGCTCCTTCTTTTCCTGTTCCTGTTTATTCTTTTCCTGCTCTTGTTTGTCTTTTTGTTGTTGGTCTTTGTTCTCTTTATTCTCCTGATCTTTGTTCTGATCTTTCTTGTCTTTGTCCTGGTTTTGCTGCTCCTGTTTTTTCTGCTCTTCCAGTTTCTTCTTCACCATTTCATAATTATAGCGTGCATCTTCGTTGGTTGGGTCGGTTTTCAGCGCTTCCTTAAAATTATTCAGTGCATCTTCTAACCGGTTTTGCCGATTGTTTAAAACACCCAGTTGTTGATAGGCATTGGACTTCATCGTTTTATTTTGACTGGTCAATAATTTTTGGTAGGACGTAAAAGCATTGGCCGTGTCATTCAGGTTGAAATAAGAGTGAGCCATATTCATCAGCACTTCATCTTCCTTCACACCAAGTGAATCGGTTAGGTATTTATAATTTTCCAACGCGGTCTTATAATCACCCTCAATAAATGCCTTTTTTGCTGAGGATTTGACAGAATTTACTTTCCCGATCTTTCCCGGGTCAGGGCCAAAAATCAAAAGAAATGCATAGAAAATGAGCATTTTCATATCCTCACAGTTTTAACATTGATCAACACATCCATGCATAATAACGCCAGCCCCAAAATTAGGAAATAATAATATCGGTTGGCCGAAACATCCACAAAGCGGGTATCGCGTACCTCGCCTTCAATGTTGTTGATGGTGTGGATCAGTTTAGTGACTTCATTTTTTGTGTCACTCAATTCAAAATATTGTCCGCCTGCGCGGGTCGCCAACTTTCGCAGGGGTTCATCATTTAATTTGGTTATGATCGTTTTTCCTTCCTTATCGATTTTGTAGCCACGTTGAGAATTGATTGGGCTTCCGGCTTGTGTGCCCACACCCAAAGTAAATAACCGGATGTCGGCATCTTCAATGTCCTTGGCAGCATCTTCGGTTTCTTCTCCAAAATCTTCGCCATCGCTTATCAGTACCACAACCTTGGATTTCTGTTTGGAGGCAGATTCATCATTTTCAAATTTCATTTGTGCCATTTTAAGAGGTGGCGCAAAGTCCGTTCCGGAAGACGGCACAAGGCTCGTGTTCATCGTTTCGATAAACAGGTTAAGGGCATTTTGATCGAACGTGAGTGGACATTGCATGAATGCCTCCGAACTGAAAATAATGACTCCAATTCTATCTGAGTTGAAAGCCTCCACAATGCGTTTCATCTCAAATTTTATTTTCTCCAGCCGGGTGGGTTGAATATCGAATGCATCCATGGATTTGGACAGGTCAACACAAATCATAATATCTTTTCCTACCGATTTGATTTCCTTTTTTGAATCGCCAAAAGATGGACCGAGGAAGGCAACGATCATCAATCCAAAAACTAAAAACCTGAAAGCGGATTTAATGAATACGTTACTGAAGGATGAGTGCAGCATTTTCCCGATCCTGGCCACTCTGAAAATAAAAAGGCCGTAGAGGATAATAAAAAGGGCAATCAGAATTAACTCCGTAAGGCTAAAACTCCTAAACCAAACCATGTCGCAAAGGTAAAGCTTTCAGTAGAAATGAACTTCTGGTGAAAAAATTATTGAGAGAAAATATTCGCTTGTGTTGGACTGGTAATGCATAGACAACAATTCATACTGCCTTCTCTCCTACTCCTTCAAAATCTTAAACTCTACCCTCCGGTTCATTTTTTTTCCATCTTCAGTCTTGTTGGAAGCAATGGGTTTGCTGTCGCCATAGCCAACACCTCTAATTCGTCTTACATCAATGCCACTTTCCACGATATAGTTTTTTACGCGAGCCACACGCTCCCGGCTCAGTTTCAAATTCAAATCAGCCTTACCGGCATTGTCGGTGTGGCCGGCCACTTCAATCTCAACGGTAGGATTGGTCTTAAGAAATTCAACAACCATATCAAGTTCATCGAACGACTCAGATAATAATTCGGATGAACTTTGCTTGAAAAGTACATTTCTCAAATTAACAGAAACACCAACTTTAACAGGCTGCAGTTTAAAATTAATTTCTACTTGCTCAACCAGTTTCGTTGTTAAATCAACTTTGTCAAACAGGCCTATAAAACCTGAGGATTCAACGCGAACCGTATATTGTGCTTTCGAGTCCAGCTCTGCTTCATATTTTCCATTCGAACCGGATTTTGATGAAACCTGCGCACCAGCATGAAAAATCAATTCTGCTGCAATTCCTTTTCCGGTATCGGAATTAGAAACAACACCAAAAATTTTTATTTTACCATTTGGCTTTGAAACGACAGCTGTGTTGGTTTCTATTTTTGGATTTATGGGTTCCTTTTTCACCTCCGAAACAAGCACGGGTGTTTCAACTTTAGGATTGGCCATGTCCCTTATGTCGCCATAGCCATCGCTGTTGTGGGTAGAAGTATAAAAGATCCGTTCCGGAAAAACGTGATAATACAATTCTTTTCCAGGGGAATTTATTGAGGGTCCTAAGCTTTTTGGTTGCGACCAATTCGTCCAGGAGTCGTCAAGCCTTTCGCTGGAGAAAATATCAAAACTACCTGTTGTGGGTTGTTGATTGGTGGAAAAATAAAGCGTTTTAGTATCGGCACTTAACCAGGGACTTAACTCCTGGCCTTTGGTATTTATTTTGGAGCCCAAATTTTTTGGTTCCGTCCATTGTGTCCCGGAGTTAAAGCTCACATAAATATCCTCGTTGCCGTGAGTACCTCTGGCATCGGCCGAGAAAATGAAAAAATTTTTATCGGGAGAAATGTACCCGCCTGAGCTAATACTTTTATTTTGAAAATAAAGCACTTGCTCATTTTTAGGTAACGACCAGCCGCCCACCACCCTTTTGGCAACCGAAATTCCCTGTGTACCTGCCGCCCCTCCTTTTGAATCATAATGCCCATACAAAAACATTTCACGCCCGTCTGCCGAAAAACCTAAAACAGCATTATAACCTGTATTGTTGATCAACCCGTTGGCCAGTGCGGGAGGCGTCCATTTACCGGCAAGAAATTGAGAAAACCATATATCCCCTGCATCACGCTTACCTAAAACATTAAGTGGGTGATTAGCAATTGTAAAATACAGTTCGGCTCCATCAGGAGTAAAAACGGGGCTTTGCTCATCGAATGGGGAATTCAACTGGGCAAATAGTTTTGTAGTTACCAGGCAAATTGCTAGCAGTGTCCTGAACATTCGGTAAAAATAATCATTTACTTACCCAACTATTGCCTTTGATGGTAAAACGCCACGGTAAAACGGCATCTTTTCCTTCGAAATTCATACCGATGCGAGCAGAACTATGAATGTCTTTCGGCTTTACTTTCATATTACGATCTTCAATCCAAACGGTGGGACCATTTAATTCAATCTGGTTGTGTTTTCGTGTGATGCCCAAAGCCTTTGTAAGTTTGCCAGGGCCTGATGTAATGCCTTTGGGGTTTTTTATGTTGTACCGATCCATCATCAATTCAATACCATCCACCGGTTCTAATGCTCGAATCAAAACAGCTTCGGCAATTCCCGGTTTATTTGTTACAATATTGAAAAGTTCATGAACACCATAGCACAAATACACATAGCTCACACCTCCTCCCTCAAACATGGCTGCATTTCGATTTGTCTTTCTTTGATTAAAGGCATGGCAGCCGCGCTCCATCCAGGAGTAGGCTTCCGTTTCCACGATCATTCCGGATGAAATACCTCCGGCAAAATCGGTGACTAAAAATTTTCCCAATAGCGCCCTGGCAATTTTCACCACATCGCCTCCTGTGTAAAAGTCCGGTTTAAGTTTATTGTACATTCGAAATCAAAATTGCAATTAAGTGGCTGCTATTCACCCTTCCATTTAAAATTATCTCTTTCAAAAATACTATCTACCGATTGTCAATTGCCCATTGTCAATTGTCAATTTCCACATTACATTCGCCCCCTCAAAAAAACTAAAAAGTTAAAACATCTTATGAAAAAATTATTCGTACTCATCCTGGTTGCCATTTGTGCTATGGCCGAAGCTCAGATTCAAACTCCGGCAGCAAGCTCCGGTGCATCGGTAACTTCTGTTGTCGGTTTGACTGACGTTAAAATCACTTATTCACGTCCAAAAATGAAAGGCCGCAAAATTTTTGGTGAAGGAGATAGTTTTCTCGTTCCCTATGGAAAAATCTGGAGAACAGGTGCCAATGCAGGAACACGCATTACATTTTCTGATACCGTAAAGGTCGAAGGAAATGTTATTCCAAAAGGTGAATATCTTATTTTTAGCTGGCCGGGAGCAACCGAATGGACTGTGAGCCTTTATAAGGATCTATCGCTTGGCGGAAATACCGGAGGTTACAAAGAAGAAAATGAAGTAGCCAAATTCAAAGTTAAGTCAGAAAAATTGACAGAGCGTGTGGAAACGTTCACCATCAATATCAGCGACATTGCTGATAATAACAGCGGTGCGAAAGTTCAATTAGCCTGGGAGAATACCTCCGTTAAAATTTCTGTTGCTGTAGACTTTGATAAAAAAGTAATGGCCGCTATAAAAGCCGGGACCAAAGTAGATGGCAACGTTTATGGTGCGTCTGCAACCTACTATTTCGAGAATGGCAAAGACATGAAGCAGGCATTGGAGTGGATAACACTGGCTTGCAATGAAAACCCCAATGCATTTTGGTATTTGCTCACCAAAGCAAAAATTCAAAAAGCACTTGGTGATAAGGCTGGAGCATTGGCTTCTTCAAACTTGAGCAAGGCTGCTGCCGAAAAAGCAAAAAATGCCGATTACATTAAAATGAATGATGATCTCGCAAAGACTTTAAAATAGGTCGCTGCATTTTTAACACAACCAACTTCTAATTGTCATGAGACGGTTAGAAGTTGGTTTTATTTTTTTTAAACAGGTTTAAGCACAATTGAATTCCGAACGCAACCACCACCACGATCGAGCAGCCAATGTAATTGTAATGAAGAAAGGCGACAGCATCGCGCTGAAAGAAATACAAATACAAAATAACCGATTCGGCCAGTATGGCTGAATAAAATACCGCGGTGGATTTTATAAATTTGATGTAGAAGGCGGTCAGGAATATCCCCAGGATGGTTCCGTAAAAAAGGGAACCAACAATATTCACAAATTGAATCAGGTTTTCAGCTTGGTTAGCGATGTTGGCAAAGCCGATGGCAAATACGGTCCACATAATAGTAAAAGCACGGGAGTACTTCACATAATGATCGTCAGTGGCCGCGGGGTTTATTGACCGTTTATAAATATCGACCATCGAAGTAGAAGCTAATGCATTCAGTTCCGAAGAGGTTGATGACATGGCGGCCATAAATACCACCGCCAGCAAAAGTCCGATGAGGCCATGCGGCAAATAATTCATTACAAAATTGATGAACACATAATCTTTATCCAGCGTATTGGCATCCGGAAAGGTTAGTGAAATGGTTTCTTTTACCTTCGCTCGAACAGCCTTTTCCTGAACGTTCAATTTTTCCAAACTTTGTTTTACTGTTTGCTTCTTTGCTTCGTCACCTGTTTGAATTGCTTCAGACAGTTCGGCTACGGTTATGGATTTTTGCTTATGGATTTTTGAATACTCTGTTTCGAGTTTCCCTATTTCGGCCGAGCTCGCTCTTGTCTCATTCAATAAAACCTGGTTGTGAAAAACAGGTGGTTGAACAAACTGGTAAAAAACAAAAACCAGTATACCAACATAAAGAATAATGAACTGCATGGGGATTTTTAGCAGGCCGTTGAAAATTAATCCTAACCGGCTTTCTGAAATAGATTTCGCTCCCAGGTATCGCCCCACCTGCGATTGATCGGCACCGAAGTATGACACAAACAAAAACAATCCGCCAATCAAACCCGACCAAATATTGTAACGGTCTGATAGATCGAAATTCAAATTGATCAGGGTCAATTTGCCCATCTCCCCCGCCAGCCGGAATGTATCACCAAAGCCAATGCCTCCCGGAATTTTTGAGAAGGCTATCCATCCTGCCAATAGCATTCCACTCATTATAATAGTAAGCAAATATTTTTGTGTGAGACTCACCGCTTTCGTGCCGCCACTGGTGGTGTAGATCATTACCAGCGTTCCAATAAAAATTGTAGTGAGGGTTATGTCCCAACCCAATATGGTCGACAAAATCAGGGAAGGGGCATAAATGGTAATCCCTACAGAAAGTCCGCGAAGCATTAAAAAGAAAAATGCGGCAAGCGACCGCACTTTCAAATCAAATCTCGATTCCAAATATTCGTAGGCTGTGTAAACCTTTAATTTGTGATAGAGCGGAACCGCGGTAACGCTCAGGATAATCATGGCCAATGGCAAGCCAAAATAAAATTGCAGAAAGCGCATACCATCTTCATAAGCCTGACCGGGCGTGGAGAGAAATGTGATAGCGCTGGCCTGCGTGGCCATAATAGAGAGACCGACATTCCACCATGGGAGTGTCTTATTCCCAAGCAGATAGCTATCCATGCTTTGCTTGCCGCGGGTTTTCCAAACGCCATACGATACAATGAGCAACAGCGTGCCGAAGAGAACAATCCAATCTAAATTGCTCATGAAAAAGAACGGGTGATGAAAAAATAAAACAAAAACTGGATGATGGTTGCGAACACGACCAGCCAATACCACCCACTCCAGGTTTTAAAGACCGGTGGCTTTTCAGACTCCGCGTTTTCGCTCATGAAATAGCTTGATTTTTTTTGTTTGAGGTTTCTTTGTCTTTCCTGCAGACACTAAGTTGGCAAAAAGTTTATAAGCGCCACTCACCCCCTCCGGCAATTCACGAAAAAAAGAAAGCCCGGTATAAATATACTGACCGTTGCCATATTGGGCTACCAGTAAACTTCCATCCTTGGGTTTATCGTTTATATCATTCATGGAAAGCAAGACTTCATATTGGTCATCCCATTTACCGGGAAAATATAATCCACGTTCCTGCACCCACCCCTGAAAATCTTTTTCAGAAATTTTATTCGGATAATTCAGCAACAGATGATCTGGTTTAAGTATACGCACTTCGCTTTTTTCTTCTGTCACCCTGTCCCGTGAAATGGTAAGTGGGTAGGGTGAAAATATTTCCAATTCCAAATCATTGGCCGTGTTGTATTGAGTCACGAGTGTTCCTCCCCCTTTCACATAATCCAACAATGTTGGCATATAGAATTTTATTCGCTTACTCGTATTGAGCAAACGGATACCTAAAACTACGGCATCCACTTTTTTCAGATTGGATGATGTTACCTCATCTTCTTTCATATCCCAAACTTCATACCCCATGTTTCGAAGAGCATCGGGCACTTCATCACCCGCTCCTCTTATGTAGGCTATTGTGGCACCTTCTTTCTGCAAATTCAACCTTATCAATTTTGATTTGGCCTTAGGCATTAGCGTTTGAATCGGGATGTGGTCGTAAGCAATTTCGGTTAGCGATAAACCATACTCTTTGCCGTTAACTACTGCCATTGCCTCAAGAACTACCTCTTGCTCGGTGGCCACGGGAAAAACCTGGAAAGAAACTTTCTGCTCATCGTTTCGCTTCAACAGCTCGAATGGAATTGTAATAGGTTCAATGCGCCATCCGGTTGGTACTTTTAGAGAAACTTCGCCTTTCACAATACTGTCGGCAGCAGATTTAATCTTTACATCAACAGTCTTTGAAGCCAGGCTCGCAAAAATATATACTGGTTTGGCCAGGTTCACAAAAACAGGTGGAGTAATTTCAACCGGCCGCGATTGTTCACCTTTAACCGGATCAGTGGTTTTATTGTCCAATTGATCGCTAATAATTATTGTCTCCCCTAAAACATTAAACACCAGGTCGAATGAAACAGGTGGCGGTGCTTGCGGAGCACCGATCAGGTTGACATCTTCCACGGAAAAAACACCTTCCGAATGTTCTTTCTTCAACCAATAGGGCCCGGAAAATTCTGCTTTATCGGAAACTTTTCTCTTGCTCTTAAAAGCAATCGGTTTATTAAAGATCAAATCGCTTTTAAAAGTAGAATCCATCTCCAACACTAAACTTGAAACTGCTGTAAGGGAAACAATAGTTGGGCTGCGATTAATAATTTCAAATGAAACATTAAGCTGGCTGCCCGGTGAAACGAAGAAGGCATCAGCCGTTACATCCACATAAAGTCCAAGGCAATCCTGAATAATTAAATCCAACTCTTTCAGTTTGCGGGTTTTCCAGATTCCATCGTCCAAAACTTTAATTTCTTTGCGCACTGAGATTAACTGCGGCAAAATCTCCCACGGCTTTTCTTCATTGAAATTGGCAATGGCCATCTCGATTAATGGCTGAACTTTCTCGCCACCTTTCACCCTTGTCCAGGTAGTATTTATGCCTTCAAATAGGTTTTTTTCGGCTTTTTCACCTTTTTCATACTCAAAAAACTCAAGTGCCTCCCCGCGCCTTCCCTGCGACCCAAAGCCCTGGCTTTTGTGCATGGTGCGGCTCGCAGCCGCCATTTCCGAATATGATTCTCCAAGCAGGGGATTGTATCCGCCCATATCAACAGCCACAACACCGGGCGTGTTTTCATTAATGGTTTGATTCCACCAGCGACCGGTATTGATATACAACCTTTTTACTTGCCACGTTGCCACATTTTGCAATTGTTCAGGAAATATTTTTGGATCGTTCGTTAAATCGAAAGCTTCCAGTGCGAGCATGGCAGAAGAGGTATGATGGCCATGGCCAGCGCGTTCGTTAGGCGGAAAGCGGGTTAAAATAACATCGGGTTGAAATTGGCGGATAATACGAACGACATCCGACAGGATTTCCTGTTTATTCCAAATGGCAAGTGTTTCGTTTGCATTTTTAGAAAAACCAAAATCATTTGCTCTTGTAAAAAACTGATTGCCTCCGTCAATCTTACGAGCGGCCAACAGTTCTTGCGTGCGGATAACGCCAAGCAAATCACGGATTTCGGAGCCGATTAAATTTTGTCCTCCATCGCCACGCGTCATGGAAAGGTAGCCGGTGGTGAAAAGTTTTTCGTTCGAGAAGTAGGTTATAGCCCGGGTATTTTCGTCATCGGGATGGGCGGCAACATAAAGCACGGTGCCCAATACATTGAGTTTTTTTAAGCGGAGTTTTATTTCGGATGAAGTAGGCTGCGCTAATGCGGAAATACTGGCAAGAGTCAACAAAAAGTTAAGAAATTTCATAGCATACAAGGAAAGGCGCAAGGTAGGGAAACGAGAAACGGGGGCGGAGGGTTTTTATGTAAGAGGAACAAATCAAAATTTTCCTCGCTTCTCTCCATTCACCAGAAAAGTACCATCTTCTTCAACCGTTATGGTAATTTGTTCAACCGGTTTTTTATCCTCCAGAAAAGTGACGAAAAATTTTCCGGACGTTACTTTATCTTTCATGTCATCCACAAAACCCATTTCAAATGAATAGATACCATCATCGTTTGGTTTCTTTTTGAGATGAACCGCACCCCGACTATCGGTTATTTTTATTTGTGTTACCCCGGGCGACCATTTTTTAATTATCAACTTTAAAGAAAGAAAAGGTAGCATATCACTGGCCACAGTTTTCTTATCAGAGGGCTGATCGAAAACGATGCGTGCTGGTTCCATATTGGGCTTTTTACGAAGTTCATAATTGGTTATCACTTCAAAGTCCCTCGATGGTTTTAGAGGAACCTCAGTTTGCAATACAATTAGAATCAGCGAGAAAAAAAACATTGGTATGAAATGGTTAAAAATGCCTGGCTTACATTACCAATCTAATATCAACCCGATGCCTCAGCCTTCCAACTCCTTTTTCCAATTACTGTAGGCCTCAGAATATTTTTCACTAACAGATGACTGCGGGCTTTCATCAGAAAGTTTTGTCAAACCTTTAAATGCTGTTTCAAAAGAATGGTAAACCTTTGCTCCCACTCCTGCCCCAACGGCAGCCCCGGTAGCTCCATTGGTTTCCAAAAGTTCCAAGGGAACATTGAGCGTGTTCACAAATGCTTCCCGGAAAAGTGGGCTCAAAAACATATTGGCTAACCCGGCACGCACCACTGAAGTCTCCATACCCATTTGCTTGAAAATGTCAAAGCCATATTTTAAAGAAAATACAATTCCCTCTTGCGCAGCACGGAGCAAATGATTTTGGCTGTGTCGGTTGAAATCCAATCCTTGAAGAGACGCACCTAAAACTTTATTTTCAAAAATCCGCTCGCCTCCATTCCCGAAAGGATAAAACCTGAGTCCATCAGAGCCAATTGGCGCATTGGCAGCAAATGAATTCATGTTCTCGTAGTTGAGTGAGCCCGCTCCATGTGGAGTGAGCGCTTTTCTAAGCCAGCTGTTTAGAATACCGGTGCCGTTAATGCAAAGCAAAACACCATTTCGTATGGCTTCTTTTTTATTATTGACATGAACAAAAGCATTCACTCTCGATTTTTTATCGAAAGCATTCTTATCGGTAACGGAATATACTACGCCAGACGTGCCTGCAGTGGCTGCCGTTTCGCCCGGATTAAGCACATTAAGTGAAAAGGCATTGTTGGGTTGGTCGCCAGCGCGATAGGAAACCGGGATGCCCTCCTGCAATCCCCAATCTTGTGAGATGGATTTTGAAACCTGGCCTTGCTCAGAAAATGTAGGAACAATGCGCGGAAGCAAACCCGGATCAAATCCATAATTTTTGATAACATCATCGGCAACCGCGCCTTTATCAAAATCCCAAAAAATACCTTCCGATAAACCCGAAACAGTTGTCACGGTTTCCCCTGTAAGCTTCATGGCAATGTAATCGCCCGGAAGCATAACCTTGAATATTTTTTCGTAAACCTTTGGTTCGTTTTCCTTAACCCATTTAAGTTTAGAAGCCGTAAAATTTCCGGGGGAATTGAGATAGTGCTTAAGGCAAAAGTCATGGCCAAGGGCTTGAAATGCTTTTTCGCCATAAATAGCCGCCCGACTATCACACCATATTATAGAGGGGCGCACCGGCTTGGAATCCTTGTTAACACAAACCAGTCCGTGCATTTGATAGCTTATGCCAATCGCGACAATTTCTTTTGAATTGATGCCCGACTTTTTCACCGCCAGTTGAAAACTTTCCTTCGCGTGGCCCCACCACATTTCGGGCTCTTGCTCTGCCCAACCCGACTGGGGCGATGAAATGACCATCTCTTCCTGTGGCGATTGACATACGGCAACGGTCTTTCCGGAATCAACTTCAACCAAGGCCGCTTTTACTGAAGAACTCCCTATGTCAAGACCAAGCAAATATTTACTCATTGTAGTGGGATTAGAATTGGGTATAAAACCTGCAAATCTAAAATCAGATTTCAATTAAATGGCATGGTCTGGAAAAAGTATGTTGCAGATAAAAAAAAATACGGCCATATTCAGCACCCAAAATGAAATATCTTTAACCTAACCTGTTAAAAAATGAATGATCTCAACCACAATAGACTCTTTTACGGTAGTTGTTTTGCATTAATCACAACCGCATTTTCTTACAGTATTAGAGCGGGAATTCTGCCTCAGCTTGGCACAACTTTCAACCTTACAGCCGAACAACTTGGGTTCATTAACTCGATGTGGTTCTTAGGTTTTCCTTTGTCAATGGTTGTGGGTGGTATTTTTTATAGAACAATAGGCCCAAAACGGATTATGATCTTTGCCTTTTTTGCTCATACAGTCGGAATTTTATTGACCATTTATTCAGGCGGCTACCTTGGACTCTTAGTCTCAACTTTCATGATTGGACTGGGCAACGGTTGCACAGAAGCAGCCTGCAATCCTATGATTGCCGATGGCTATAGTGGTAAGCTGATGAATACCTTGCTTAATCGGTTTCATATGTGGTTCCCAGGTGGAATCTTTATCGGTAGTATAGTTTCATTTGCTATGACCAAAATGAATTTAGGATGGGAAGCTCAAATATGGATAATCCTTATCCCTACCATCATCTATGCATATCTGTTTTATGGGCAGGTGTTTCCCGAGCCAAAAACAAAAGAAATTGCATCTATGGAGGAGAACTTAAAAGCGATATTCTTGTCTCCACTATTTTATTTCATTTGCGTGTGTATGACCCTTACTGCAATCTCTGAGTTTGGACCTGGCCAATGGGCACAGTTGGTGCTGGCAAAGAGCGGGGCTGAACCGATGGTAATCCTCGCACTCACTGCCGGACTGATGGCGGTTGGAAGGTTCTTCGGAGGTGAGTTTGTTCATAAGTTTGATCAAACCGGTGTGCTACTGGGATCGGCTGTTTTAACCGCCATAGGAATCTTTCTGTTCAGTACGCAGACTGGCGCAATGGCATACGTTGCCGCGATCTTTTTTGCAACGGGAATCTGTTATTTCTGGCCTAATATGATTGGGTTTGTCGCAGAAAAATTGCCTTTAAGTGGCGCATTGGGAATGTCTATTGTAGGTGCCTGCGGAATGTTCTCCACATCAATATGGCAACCCATCATTGGTGGGTGGATAGATGGTGGCCGGGAAAAAGCAGCCTCCATGGGCCTTACGGGTGATGCATTGGAGCTCGCAGCCGGCCAAGCCACTCTTCAAACGATGATTACTTTTCCTGCCGTACTGATTGTATTATTCACCATTTTATTTTTCTGGGTCAGGAACACAAAAACCAACGTGAAAGTGAATTAACAGGCGTAAAGACCTTCATATTAACAAAATGTAAAATCCAAAAGCCCTGTTCTTAGGGCTTTTTCCCATCTCAATAATTTTTATACTTTTATCTTCGAATTAAAATCTATAGACCATGGCTAAAAATCCTGTTGCAAGTTTTTTCGAAAGCATTACCGAGTACATCATCTTCGCTTCCCGCTGGGTGCAGGCTCCAATGTATTTGGGGCTGGTTGTAGGCTCCGGATTATACCTCTTTAAGTTTATGGAGGAACTATACCACCTCGCCATGCACGTGCAAGTGCTAAATGAAGTTAATGTTATGCTTGGTATACTGGGTCTTATTGACTCTTCGATGGTATTAAACCTGTTGGTAATTGTAATCGTAGGTGGCTACTCCATCTTTACCAGCAAAATTGATTTCACAGAACATGAAGACCGCCCCCATTGGCTCGACCATTTGGATGCCGGTCGTTTGAAGATAAAACTTGCCACTTCATTGGCTTCTATCTCTGGTGTTCACCTGCTAAAGACATTTATTGATATTCACCAGGAAGCCCGCTCAGATGGCGGCCGGGAAGATCTTAAGTATGAAATTATTATACACCTCGTGTTCATTATCTCAGCTTTGCTTTTGGCTTGGATTGAACAAGTACTGGCCATAACCGACAGGACAACGAATCAGGCATTGCAGGCAAACCAGGGGCATGGAAATAAAAATCCCGGAACAGGACATTGAGAAATTACCATGTTAAAAACAGAGAGCCATCTGCAAACGGGTGGCTCTTTTTTTATTTTTTTGATTGGGAAAACGTTTGCAACTACATCTGGTCTTCAATTTTTCAAGTCACTGGAAATCTACATGCCTTTAACAAATTAAGGGCTCACCTAAACGTTTCATTTTTATTGTAAACGGCTGGAACATTCTTCTATTAAGTGTGTTCTTTTACATATCTTGGAGCTGATTTTTATACCCCTAAATCTTCATGGAGAAGTCCCATTTATCTGAATATCTCCCAATCGCTCTGATGCTGGTTTTCGCGCTGGGGTTCGTAGTGACAACCATGCTGGCCACTCATTATTTTGGCCCTAAAAGGAACACGCAAACTAAGCTTGAAGCATTCGAGTGTGGCATCGAATCTAAAGGAAATGCCCGTATCCCATTCAATATCAAGTACTTCCTTGTGGCCATCCTGTTTGTATTGTTCGATGTAGAAGTAATTTTTATGTATCCCTGGGCAGTAAATTTTAAAGAACTGGGCATACCTGGGTTTATTGAAATGGTAGTGTTTATTGTGCTGTTGATGGTGGGCTTTTTCTACATCAAGAAGAAGGGTGCATTGAAATGGGAGGAGACTCCTCCGTCACGCCCAAAGGGGCCACTGTTTGATACGAAATTTCGGACACAGAAATAACAATTCATGACTACGGAAGCAACAAGGGAAAAGCCAAGTTTAGCTGAAAGGCCTGAAGGCATTGAAGGTGCGGGGTTCTTTGCTACCAGTTTGGAAAAAGTAGTAGGCTTGGCCCGAAAAAATTCCATTTGGCCGCTACCTTTTGCAACATCATGCTGTGGAATAGAATTCATGGCTACAATGGCAGCACACTACGATCTTGGAAGATTTGGTGCAGAACGTTTGAGTTTCTCCCCTCGCCAGGCCGATTTACTGATGGTGATGGGAACGATTGCCAAAAAGATGGGACCCGTACTCCGTCAGGTTTACGAACAAATGGCTGAGCCACGATGGGTAATTTCGGTGGGAGCCTGTGCCAGTAGCGGAGGGATATTCGATACGTATAGTGTGCTGCAAGGTATAGACAGAATTATTCCTGTGGATGTTTATGTGCCAGGTTGCCCTCCCCGGCCGGAACAAATTATTGATGGCATAATAAAAATTCAACACTTGGTAGAAAATGAATCGTTCCGGAGAAGAAATTCCCCTGAATACAAAGCTATGTTGAATCGATATGGAATTGAGTAAACTAGACTTAAGTATCAAGACATAAGTAGCAAGGAGAAATTCCATCGTCTTATGTCTTATGTCCTTATACTTGCTACTATATGGAGAACATAATAAACGCCCTCAACGAAAAATTCTCAGCTCAGGTGCTGAGCACAGAGATGCTTTATGATTTTCCCGTAGTCACAGTGAAAAAAGAATGGATCGTGGAAATTATTCAACACCTGTACGACCATCCCGAAACAAAATTTCAATTTCTCACAACCCTTTGTGCCATTCATTACCCGGAGCAAAAACAGATTGCTGTCATGTACCAACTCCACAATTTGGAGTCGAACCAACGCGTGCGACTGAAAATTTACTTAGCTGACTTAAGGCCGGTAACGCCCACAATCACACACATTTTTGCTGCCGCTAATTGGCTGGAGCGGGAAACATTTGATTTTTTCGGTGTGAATTTTATTGGTCACCCCAATTTGAAAAGGATTTTAAATGTCGAGGAGATGATCATTTTTCCCCTGAGGAAAGAATACCCATTGGAAGATCAGACAAGAGAAGATAAAAACGACACCATGTTTGGACGAGCCGAATGAACGAGCAAATTTACAATAGCGACATAGTAGTTCCCGAGGAGAAACAATACTCCTATCTGAATCTGGGCCCCACACACCCGGCCACACATGGCATATTTCAAAATGTGCTAAAGATGGATGGTGAAATTATCGTGGAGGCTGAACCAACCATTGGCTACATCCACCGGGCATTTGAAAAACTGGCCGAGCGCAGGCCGTTTAATCAAATTACACCGATCACCGATCGGTTAAATTATTGCTCTGCCCCGATCAACAATATTGGTTGGCACATGACGGTGGAAAAATTATTGGGTGTTGAAATTCCCAAGCGCGTTCAATACCTGCGCGTCATTATTATGGAACTGGCCCGCATTACCGACCACATTATTTGCAACTCCGTTATTGGTGTTGATACCGGGGCACTCACCGGTTTTGTATACATTTTTCAGCAACGCGAATTGGTTTATGAAATCTATGAAGAAATATGCGGAGCCCGACTAACTACGAATATTGGCCGGATTGGCGGTTTTGAGCGCGATTTCTCCCCGAAAGCATGGGAGAAAATCAATAAATTTTTGAAGATCATGCCGGAGACTTTAAAAGAGTTTGAAAGCCTTTTAAAACGTAATCGCATCTTTATGGATCGCACAATAAAGTGTGGTGGCATCGCAGCAGACAAAGCTTTGAATTACGGATTTACCGGTCCCAACCTTCGGGCTGCCGGAGTAGATTACGATGTGCGGGTTGCAAAACCATATTCCTCATACGAAGATTTTGATTTCATAATCCCAGTTGGAACCAATGGTGATGTGTATGACCGATTCATGGTACGCCAGGAAGAGATGTGGCAAAGTTTAAGCATCATTAAACAGGCGATTGAAAAATTACCCGAAGGCCCTTTCCATGCCGATGTTCCTGAATTCTATCTTCCTCCTAAAGAAGAAGTTTACAATAATATGGAAGCGCTTATCTATCAATTTAAAATTGTGATGGGTGAGACAGATGTTCCAAAAGGTGAAGTGTATCATAGTGTGGAAGGTGGAAATGGGGAGCTTGGGTTTTATTTAATAAGCGATGGTGGGCGAACTCCTTACCGTTTACATTTTCGAAGGCCTTGTTTTATTTTCTACCAGGCCTACCCGGAGATGATTAAAGGTTCCATGTTGAGCGATGCAATATTGACGATGAGCAGTATGAATGTAATTGCAGGGGAATTGGATGCATAAAATGAGAATGTTTTTTTTGTTGATATTATCACTTTCGTTTCAAGTCTCTCTGAGTCAGAAATTGTTATCGGGGTCATTACGCTCGTGTTGTGAGCCTCCGAGTGGAGAGCTTTTTAGGCTAAATAGTAGACTTGAGAAGAGAGTTTTTCAAAATGATACATTATTCCTTGAAGGAACTTTAGTTATTGGCTGTGGATCTGATACTGATAGTTTGGAATTTCGATTGGATAGGGCAGAATCTGATACAATTCATCTCTCCATTGTTTCAACGAAAAGAGAAGAGTGGAACTTAACTTTTTGCGGTTGCGAGTATAAATTCAGTATTTCAATTTATGAGCCAAGCCATAGTCTGTACTCAGTCAAAATAGCCGGTTCCGAAGTTCCAATGGAAAAAAAGAGATATAGAACGGATGGATTTAAGAGTGAAAAGTATAAGCTAAGAGAGGGTGGTAGAATTATACAAGGTGTCAAAGAAACCTATTTGGAAAATGGTAAGGTGTTGGTGGAAGTTTTTTATAGAAATGGTATTATGGTCTCTGAAAAGTTTTATGCCAGCTACGGGGGCTTTAGATATGAAAGGAAACTAAATTGATTTAGAATGCCTCAGTTCTCTCAAGAAACTCTCGCCCTTGTTGACAAGATCATCAAGCGCTATCCAGAAGGCAAGCAGAAATCGGCTTTGCTGCCGCTGCTGCATTTGGCGCAGAGTGAGTTTGATGGATGGCTGAGTGAGGAGACAATGGATTATGTTGCGTCCCTTCTCTCGATCAAACCGATTGAAGTATATGAGGTAGCTACGTTCTACACCATGTTCAACACGGAGCCAGTAGGTAAATGCCTGCTGGAAGTGTGTCAAACGGGCTCATGTTACTTACGCGGCAGCGATGAAATTATTCAACACTTAGAAAAGAAGTTAGGAATTAAAGTTGGTGAAACAACTGCCGATGGAATGTTCACTTTAAAAACTGTGGAGTGTCTCGGTTCATGCGGCACAGCCCCTATGTTGCAATGCGGTGCCGACTTTCATGAG
>Ga0315912_10000977_pt1 | contig 39587 bp, 29 predicted proteins | sample VfabasoilMG_FD_204469 | JGI IMG/M metagenome (GOLD analysis project Ga0315912, IMG submission 204469) | Garden soil microbial communities collected in Santa Monica, California, United States - V. faba soil | ecosystem: Environmental > Terrestrial > Soil > Garden | place: USA: California... | reverse complement strand
AGTCAAAATGCGCTGAACGGGTACGGCAGCACTTTTATGAGTGTGGTGATGGCAGGATCAACCTGTTCGGTAAGCGGCACCAATACGTTTGACTCATTGCAGTTCATCAACCCGGGCCAGGTTATCACCTTCGGAGCCGGCGCTGCCATCAGTATTAATGATTTGCTTTTAATATTATCTGATCCAGGTTTTCCATCAAGTTTGAATTGTGCATCAGGCACTTCTACTATATCACAAGCCGCAGGAAACGTCTGTACCGATTATGTCTATCTTCATAACATCCATGGCACCGGAGGTGCCCAATTCTTCGCCGGAGACCACAGCATAGATCTTGGCGGCAACACGGGTTGGAACTGGACACGCTGTATTCCCTTGATCAGCGATGTATGGCCGGGAGACTGCAACTACGACCTGGTAACAGATAACTTAGATTTACTCAATATCGGAGTGGCCATGGGAGATACCGGTTTTGTGCGGCCGTCGGCTTCGCTCTCCTATGTAGCCCAGCCTTGCCAGGATTGGTACTGGCAATTTATCAATGCCGTGAATGTCAAGCATGCCGACTGCAACGGGAATGGAACTGTGGATGTTTCCGATACCACAGCGATCTCTTTAAATTACGGACAAACGCATCCACCACGTCCGGCAGGAGGCAATCAAAGCACATCGACGGGTACGGATTTAATTCTGTTATTGCCTGCCACAGCCGTCATGCCGGGCTCAGTAATCAGCGCACCCATATATTTAGGTACCAACGGCAATGTGGCCAGCAATGTTTACGGTATTGCCTTCACTATCGATTACGATTCAGCCTTCATTCAACCCGGCAGCATGAGCATCGATTACACCGGATCGTGGGTGGCCGGAGCTGGAAATTATCTTCACATTGAAAAGGATTTTCCCTCCGAAGGCAAACTGGATATGGCCTTTACCCGTTATAATCACACCGATATTTCGGGATACGGGCTGATCGGCACATTGAATTTTACTGTCTCCAATACGACACAGGGACTACTTTCCATGGGCTTCAGCAAGATCAAAATCATTTCGCATAATGAAATAGAGGTGCCTGTCGTGCCGCAAACGACTTCGATCACGGTGGATGTCAAAGAACCGGCAGGAACAGTACCGGTGTCCCTTTATCCGAATCCTGCAAAAGACGAATTATTCCTGGCGACCGGACCGCTAAAAGGCCGGAAAGTAAAAATCTTCGTGACTGATTTGCTGGGAAAAGAAATGTTCCGCATCGAACGGACAACAGATCACAGCGGACGGCTATTCACGCAACTGCAACTGGGTAGTTTAAGTAATGGGATTTATTTTCTCCGCATTGAAACGGAAAAGGAATCTGTTATTCAGAAGTTTGTTAAGGAATAAGGGTGGATTTTATTTCTAAAGACAATCCAGAATATCCCTAATATTAGGGATAATAAAATAATTTGCTTTTTTCCCTGTGAATGAATTTGTAATGTTGATCTGGATAAGCCTGAATGGCAGGTAAATCATAATCCACGCATTAACCCACCCGGTCTATTAACATCTAAGCCATAAATTTCAGTCACCAAATGAAAAAAATTCTATTATTTCTAACCCTTGTTCAATTATCATTCTTTGCTAATGCATCCGATTATTTTTGGGTTGGAGGCACAGGTAGCTGGAGTGATTTTGCAAATCATTGGGCCACTTCCAGCGGGGGCAGTATATATCATACCATGGTTCCTACTCCTGCCGATAACGTATTTTTTGACGGCAACTCTTTTGTTTCTGTATTCGATACAATTTATGTCACGTCTCCAATAATATATTGCAATTCTATGATATGGTCAGGATTAACTGATTCCGCTGCAATAACTGGTTCAGGGACAATCCAGATTTTTGGTTCGTTGGCTTTGCAGCCACATGTCATTTTCGACTGCAATTTGGTTTTTCGTACTTCCGGCTCCGCCACTATCCAGGCACATGGAGTAAAGATCCCCAGGGGAATTGAATTTAATGGAACCGGAAGTTGGCAATTGCAAAGCGAGTTGGATTTAACAATCGATTTGGTAGTCGCGGGACAATTAAATTTACGTAGAGGAAGTTTGTATACCAATGGTTATCCATTGTCAATCGGTAATTTTACAGCACCGGATACTATTCCACCAATAGCTTTAGACCTGGATACTTCACATGTCTGGATAAGGGGCGATTGTAATATAAACAATATGTATGACAAACCTGTTTTGCAACTCGATGCAGATAGCGCTATTCTAAATGTCTGGTGGTTCCTGTTTGCAACCAATGAAATATTCAACGATGTTTTCGCGGAAAATTTTGTAACCGATAGCTGTACTTTTCACAATGCCGACGGTTGGGTAACAGGGAATGCGAATCACTTTCAACACTTGACTTCAACTAGGCTTGATGGAAATGACAATACGGTAAATATGCTTACAATGCCCGGATTAAGCGGAACTATAAATGGAAATAATCAGATCGATACTTTGTATATTATGAATCCTGGACAGTTATTGCATCTTCAAAGCGGCAGCGTGACTACAGTGAATAACGTGTTAGAGATTCAGTCATCGCCTGGCACCCCCACACAAATAACAAGTACCGGCCCTGCCACGATTTCAATGCCTTCGGGAACTGTTTGCACGGATTACATATATCTTGAAAACATTATCGCTAACGGGGGTGCTACCTTTTACGCCGGCAATCACAGTTTTGATTTGGGCGGTAATAGTGGATGGAACTGGACGAGTTGTGTTTCTCTGTTCACGGATGTTTGGCCCGGCGATTGCAACTACGATCTGGTCACCAATAATCTCGATTTACTAAGCATTGGCCTGGCTTATGGTGATACAGGGTTTGTAAGGCCATCTGCTTCCTTAATTTATACACCACAGGCTTGCCAGGATTGGAATTACCAATTCGGAAATGGTGTGAATGAAAAGCATGCAGATTGCGATGGCAACGGTATCGTTGCATTTCAAGACACCACTGCGATTTCCTTAAATTATGGAATATTTCATCCGGCGCGACCCTCAAACCAAAATGCAGTAACTTCTACAGGTACTTTAGTAATTATAAATCTGCCATCCGGGCCGGTGGTGCCTGGTGCCTTTCTTTCAGCGCCTATTTATATCAACAATGCTTTCGCACAATATGATTGGGTATATGGAATAGCATTTTCCGTTCTATATGATTCTGCCTTTATAGTGCCAGGAACCATGTCTATGAATTATGCTGGTTCAAGGATGGTTGCACCTGGTGCTTATTTAAATATTGAAAAAGATTTTCCTTCAAATGGTCAGTTTGATGCAGCAATAACCCGCATCAATCACACCGATACTTCTCTTTCCAGTTCCTTCTCCAATCAATTACTTGGCACACTTAATTTTACTGTATCATCGACAGCGTCGGGACTGATGCAATTCAATTTGGCAAATATCAAATTAGTAAATCATACCGGTGCAGAAATTCCTGTTATTGAAAATCCTGATTCGATGCTAGTGGGCGTTCAGACATTTACTCAGCATGTAGATTTCAATATGTATCCTGTTCCTGCAAAGGAGGAACTTTATTTAGATTGTGGAGAATTAAAAGGACAAAAAGTTCGGTTTAGCGTTTCAGATGCTTTAGGGCAGGTGGTTTGGGTTAAGGAAATGAAAACAAACTCAGGGGGAAGATTTTTTGCCCAAATCCCGGTGAGCAGTTTCTCTACAGGAGTTTATTTTGTGCACATTATCACAGACAAAGAGCATGGAATCCGGCGGTTTGTCAAGGAATAAGATAGCCGCAGGATTCGTAAATTCGTAGATTCGTACTTATTCGTGTTCGTAGAGAGTGCATTTTTTCAATTATCTTTGCACATCTTAATATAATCACCTCCTGATGAATGGATTTATAATGGCAGCCCAGCTGATAGCCGGGCTTGCAATCTTAGTGACTCTTCATGAACTGGGTCACTTTATGGCCGCGCGCGCTTTTGGCATACGGGTAGAAAAATTTTACCTGTTTTTTGACGCCTGGGGGTTTAAATTCTTCAGCTTTAAAAAGGGAGATACGGAATACGGCATTGGCTGGCTTCCGCTGGGAGGATACGTAAAAATCGCCGGCATGATCGACGAAAGCATGGACAAAGAGGCCATGAAGCAGCCTCCGCAGCCCTGGGAATTCCGTTCCAAGCCGGCCTGGCAGCGCCTTATCGTTATGGTAGCCGGCGTTACGATGAACGTCATCCTGGGAATTGCGATTTACACCTTCGTCCTTCTTCATTACAACCAGCACTACCTGTCTAACAAGGCCGTTACCGATGGCATTTATGCCTTCGACCTGGGCCAGAAAATAGGGCTGCAGACAGGCGACAAAATCGTTGCCATTAACGGGAAACCCATTGAACGTTTTGAAGAACTCTTATCGGGCAAAGTCATCTTCGGCGTAACCCTGACGGTAGAACGCGATGGAAAAAACCTGGAGGTTGTCGTGCCCGATGATTTTTACCGTGAGGTTTCCAAATCGGGTCCGGGCAACTTTTTAGGAACCTATCGCGCCAGTATTTTAATTGACAGCATAGTGCCCGGCAAGCCGGCAGAAAGCTCCGGATTGAAAAAGGGCGATAAAATTATTGCCATGAACGGCATGCGCATGTTCTCGGAAGAAAAGTTTATGAAGAAACTGAAGGAGAATAAAAACAAACCGGTGGCATTTAATGTTTTGCGTGGCAAGGATTCTTTGGTAGTTCAGACTGTTGTCAGCGACAGCGGTACGGTAGGTATTCGAATGACGAGCAACCTGGGCGATTACCCGCTAACCGATTACCACTTTGGTTCGGCTTTGGCCTTTGGCGCCTCCGATGCCATGGATGCCATCACGACGAACATCAAAGGGTTGAAACGAATCTTTATTGGCAAGGAAAATGCCAGCGATTCGCTTCAAGGGCCCATCGGCATTGCCCGCTTCTACGGCGGAAGCTGGGACTGGCACCGCTTCTGGTATATCACCGGGCTGCTTTCCATGATCCTGGCCTTTATGAATATCCTGCCTATTCCCGCTTTGGATGGCGGTCACGTTATTTTCCTGCTGATTGAAGCAGCCACGCAACGGAAGTTTTCCGATGCCGTGATGGAAAAGGCGCAAATGGCCGGCATGATTATCCTGCTTTCTTTGATGGCATTTGCAGTTGGAAATGATATCTGGAAGCACATACTGAATTAGAAGTTAAAAGTCAGAAGTCAGAAGTCAAAAGTCAAAAGCGTTGTGCTGAGCGTAGTCGAAGCATCAAAAGCTTGCTCTGAGCCCTTCCCTGCCGGCAGGCAGAGACTTCGCTCAGGGTAAACTCCGCCGAAGGGTCAGAAGTCGGGAGTATTTGGTCAAACTTTAGCAGTATCAAATCAGGATTTTGTCATCCCTCTGGGAGAGGGATGATAATCTGTGGCCTATTTTAACTGTCTATAAAGGACCATTTCCTTCAGGCAACATTTCCTATTCCGGTTGCGTAAAAACGCCATGCGCAACTACCTCACTATCTTTTTATTGATTTTCGGAACGTCTCTAATGGCCCAGGGCAACGGCCCGGATACGATACGGTACTCCAAGATCCTGCTGGTTCCGTATAACCCGATGATGCATCTGAGCGATGCAGACGATGACATTTCCAGGTATTCGGAAAAGAATAAAGACCAGGTGCGCAAACAGTTCCGTGAAGGCCTCCTTCAAAATGTAGATGCCAGGCTCATCACTACTTACCAGACCTATGTCTTGCAGAATTCCGTAAACAAAGATGAGCTCCTGGACCTGGAAACGATTTACGGGTCCATCAACTACAGGATGGATACCGTATTTCCGGTAAGCCATCCTTCCGGAAAGGACACGATCTCCTTCGTTAAAAAACTCTTTGGTAAAAAAGCTTCTGCCGGCGATCTGAAATACATGAATGCCACCTTAAGCCACCCGGAACTACTGCAGATATATTCGAAAAAGTACGGCACCGATTTATTTGTCTTCCTCAACCAGTTTGAAATCATTACCCATTACAACGACTGTTATGACCTGGCCCTGAAAACCTATCGCCGGGAATTGAAGGTGCATTATTCGGTGTATGATGCCGCAGGCCGGCAGGTCTATGGCGATGTAGCGGCCGTTAATTTCGGATCCAACTCCAACGATGTGGGAGATATTATACAGAAGAACTTCCCGGCTATAGGGAATTATGTTTATAACCACATTCCACCGAAGGAAATTATAGCCAGTAATTCACAGGATTAAAACTCTGCGAATCTCAGCGTCTTTGCGCCTCTGCGGTAAATTCTTTTTCACCGCAGACGCTAAAACGCAGAGGTTTGGCATCCTTCCCCAGTCATTAATTTTTACGCTACTTTTGCACCATGACAACTCAAACCGCAACAACTGGCTACGGCATTGCCGAAATGCTGAAAACACTTGGCATCAGCGAGATAAATAAAGGCGCCTGCACAGGCACAAAATGGTTCGATACAAAGGGCGAATTGCTGGAATCGGTATCTTCTACCGATGGAGCGGTAATCGCCGCCGTTCAACAGGCTACCACGGAGGATTATGAAAAAATCATCACCCTGGCGCAGGAGGCTTTTAAAGCCTGGCGCATGGTTCCTGCTCCGTTGCGCGGAGAAGTGGTACGACAGATCGGCGATGCTTTACGTAAGGCCAAGGAGCCCCTGGGCCGCCTGGTATCCTATGAAATGGGAAAGATCTACCAGGAAGGTTTGGGCGAAGTGCAAGAGATGATAGACATCTGTGATTTTGCGGTGGGTCTGTCGCGCCAGCTATACGGACTTACCATGCACAGCGAGCGCCCAAAGCACCGAATGTATGAGCAATACCATCCCCTGGGAATCGTGGGTGTAATTTCCGCATTCAATTTCCCTGTGGCTGTATGGTCATGGAATGCCATGCTGGCCCTGGTTTGCGGCGATGTCGTCGTATGGAAACCCAGCAGCAAGACACCGCTGTCCGCCCTGGCCGTACACAAAATCATTGCCGGCGTTTTGCAGAAGAACAACGTTCCGGAAGGTGTCGTCAACCTCGTCGTAGCTTCCTCGAAACATGTCGGCGACAATTTTTTGGCCGACGGCCGTGTGCCGCTGATCTCTGCAACCGGCAGCACACGCGTTGGAAAACGCGTCGGAAAAATTGTCGGAGAGCGTTTGGGACGAAGCCTGCTGGAACTGGGCGGTAACAACGCCATCATCATATCGGAACATGCTGACCTGGATATGGCGCTTCGTGCCGTGCTTTTTGGCTCGGTTGGAACAGCCGGACAACGATGCACTTCTACCCGCAGGCTCATCATTCATGAATCGGTTTACAATACCTTCCGCGACAAACTGGTGCAGGCATACAGCCATATCCGTATCGGTCATCCCCTCGATCCGAAAACGCTGGTAGGTCCGCTGATTGACCAGGGAGCCGTTCGTGATTTTCGCGCAGCCATTGAAAAGGTAAAAGAAGAGGGCGGGAAAATCCTTTGCGGGGGCGACGTACTCTCCGGCGAAGGCTATGAAAGCGGATGTTATGTAACGCCCTGCCTGGCCGAAGTGAAAGGCAATCTTTCCATCGTCTGCGATGAAACGTTTGCTCCTTTGCTTTATATGATGAAATATAAATCGATGGAAGAAGCACTGCAATTGCACAACGAAGTTCCGCAAGGACTTTCCTCTTCCATTTTCTCACGGAATATCCTGGAGACTGAAAAGTTCCTTTCCCATGAAGGCAGCGATTGCGGTATTGCCAACGTCAATATCGGAACAAGCGGCGCGGAAATCGGCGGCGCTTTCGGCGGAGAAAAGGAAACAGGCGGCGGAAGAGAAAGCGGCAGCGATGCCTGGAAAGTCTATATGCGCAGGCAAACCAATACGATCAACTTCAGCACGGAATTACCGCTGGCCCAGGGAATACGGTTTGATTTGTAATAATTTACCACGGAGGCACGGAGACCACTGAGAAGCACAGAGGGGCTCCGTGTAACTTCGTGATCTCCGTGCCTCCGTGGTGAAAAATAATACCTGATGAAACCGCTACTCAAAATGGGGATGAATACCCTCTTTCGTACCCTGGTTTTCTGTTTTGTTCTCCTTTTTTTTTCCTGTTCGGAATCCCAGTCGACCACAGATGAAAACGTTTTCAACAGTGAGGCCTTCTTTTCACGTGAGGCATCCAGACTGACATTCCTGTCTATGCCGGTCCTAAAAATCGTGACAAGAAATTCGGAAGTGGATTCCTCGCGAAATATCCGGATCGACTGGAAGAAAGAATTGGAACCGTTTAAGATGTGTAACATCAACAAGCCGTCTTTACAGCACAGTTACCGTGTGGATTCTGTTACGGATGAGGGCAAAAGACATGTGATGTATACTGCCATCGAACCTCACCTCGTCGTCCGGACCCTGGACCTGGATTATGAAGGAAACTTTCTAAGGGCATTTCAGGCAGTCACCGCTGAATCCAATGAACTTTATACTACGACAAGGGAACTCCGTTATGTTCCCGATTCCGGTTACCGGATCCGTGGCAGGCAGGCTATGCGTATGGGTGATAAAACAGATTATGTGGTAAGCGTATCATGGAAATGAAACGTTCACTTCTCGTTCTGACCTGCACCCTTTTTTGGGGAATGGCATGTTCTGCCTCTAAAAGTATCAGGGAAGGCGAATGGAGCGGCACCTTTTACCTGAACGATACCACGCGAATGCCATTCCGGTTTGTAGTGAATGACAGTGGTTTTGTTTTTGTGAATGGCAGCGAGCGTATCGCTGCCGGTGACATCAAAAGCGCCGGTGATTCTGTTTTTGTCACGATGCCAGTATTCGATTCCGAGTTCAGGATGAAAAAAGACAGCGATGAACTTTCAGGGACCTTCATCAATCACCAGCGAATTTCCAATCAAACCATACGTTGCAAAGCGGTTTATGGAGTACAAGCACCCCTGGTAAATGACTTTGAATTGAATGATTTTTCCGGCCGGTGGAGTGCCGTATTCGACGGCGATGATCCTCCGCTGAATGTGGCCGTTGCCGAATTTGCACAAACCGCCAACCGCGTCACAGGAACTTTTCTTACGCCAACCGGAGATTACCGCTTCCTGGATGGTTTTGCCGATGGGAAATCCATATCCATTTCAGCCTTTGACGGCAGCCATGTTTTTTATTTCACCGCATCCCTCGACCACGATACATTATACGGTCATTATTATTCCGGAACGCACTGGCACGATACCTGGAAAGCGTGGAGAAACGAAAATGCATCTTTGCCGGATGCCGATTCGCTGGCTTTCCTGAAGCCGGGTTTCACAGGAATCTCCTTCAAGTACCCTGATCCCGACAGCAACCTGGTTTCACTCCGGGATGCACGCTACAAAGGCAAGGTAGTTCTCGTCCAAATTATGGGATCCTGGTGTCCCAATTGCATGGATGAAGCCATGGTATTGGCGCCGCTTTACGACAAGTACAAAGCAAGGGGATTGGAGATAATCGGACTGGATTTTGAACGGATCAATTCATTCCCGGAAGCTTCGTCATTCATCCGTAAATTCCAAAAACACTTTTCCATTCACTACCCGATTCTCTTTGCCGGAAGCACGGACAGGAAATTGCGGGCCCAGGCCGTTACGGGTCTGAAGGACATCGTGGGGTTCCCGACTTTAATTTACATTGACAGGAAGGGAACAGTCCGGAAAATCCATACAGGCTTTAGCGGTCCGGCCACCGGCAAGCACTTTGAAAAGTGGAGGGATGACTTTTATCGCTTCGTCGATCTTCTGTTAAAAGAGAAATAAATCAGATTTTGAAATTCAGGCTTCGCGATTCTCTGCGTCTTTGCGTCTCTGCGGTGAACAAATTAACCGCAGAGACGCTAAAGCGCAAAGTTTATTATTTAATGATTGAAAAACGATGTGCCCAGGATGCACCGTCGTTTTCGATGTGCACCAGGTACGTGCCGGCTGCAACAGCAGAGGTATTGATCTGAATTTCCTGGCCATCCAAAATAGTTTTATAGTCCTGGTGAATTATTTCGCGGCCGGTTAAATCGACCAGGCTGATGCGCGTATCGGATACGAGCTCTTTTTCGAACCGAACGTGAAGACTACTGTTGGCAGGATTAGGGAATAACCGAATCGACGTATTGCCGTTGATGTTTTGGATTCCTGTAATCACATCTACATAAGCTGCTGTCCGGTCGCTTATGCACACGGTTGGGGCCTCTTCTACCTGCCAGTCATAGAAATAATAATAACGTGTGCTTCCAAAATCGGAAGTCGTGATGGACAATAAATTATTGAGCGTATACGGATAGGAAATATTCAGCGTATTCCTTCTCAACCTGGGAGAAGCATACCCGAATGTAGTCATGTTTTGGGCGGTATTTGTGCCCAGCTGATAATTCGTGCCCGGAACAAGGTTGAAGTTAAGCATGACGATGGATGTATCGGCCGGAAGGTTAACCATTGCGCTTTGTATGACGGTATTTAAGCTGTTACGGAGTTCAATTAAACGCACTCCGGCTGAGTCGGTATATACTTTAACCGATTTCAGGATGCAGTCTTTTTGCACGTCGAAGATCAGGCTGCCATTCGTCGTGCTTCCACTGTAAGTTGTTCCGCTGTGATAAAACATCCCGGTAGAGTCAAGATGCCCGCCATAAGAATAACGGTCTTCGGCATAAAAGACCGTGTCGTTGTTGAGGAAGGGTGTCAGGAAGGATGCGCCGTTATAAAGGGCAGTGCCGCCGGCAGCGTCTGCAAACCAGAAAATATCATTGCCGGTGGCTGTCAGTGTTGCTGTACCGGGGGCGGGAAGTGTGGCATTCGATGTGGAAGGTGCCGGTGCCGCGAATTCGTTGAGGGTTGTGGAAGCAGAAGTCCAGGTGGTACAGGCGCCTTGTGTGGTGACTGTGAACACTCCCGAGTTATAGATGGCTGTTGACTGCGTAACAGCGCCGTTAGACCAGAGATAGGAGGCGGCCGGGGAGGAAGTCAGCACGATGCTGTCGCCCTGGCAGAAGTTGAGTTCTTCCTGCGAGGAGGTAACCACGGGCGTTTCATCGGGATTCATTTGGGCTACGATGGTCGGTGAAATGTTCGAACAACCGGAAGCATTCGTCACCAGGACATTCAGGGTATCGGTTGCAAAAAGGGTTGTGGAAGTACCTGTAGAACCGTCAGACCAGAGGTACGAATTAAAACCGGCTGCAGCATTTAAGGTCAGCGATTGCCCGGTGCAGAAAACATGCGGACCCGGAATAATGTTTCCTGTTAAATTACATCCGCCTTCTATAGCAGTTACAAACTGATCCGCCTGCAGGTTGTATAGATGTGTCTGTTGGTGCGAAGGCCAGTCAATACGGACGGAATCGATGGTCGTTGCCGTTCCCAGTCCAAAATGCATCTGGAAGGAATTGGATGTTCCGTAACTTTCTCCGGACCGGACTTCCCGGATTTGGATACCCCAGGCACCGTAAATGGTCACGCGGGCGCCAATGGCGCCGGCATTGCTGGCTGTGCCGGTCAGGTTAAAAGTGATAAAGTGATTGAAGTTACGGGTCGTATTCAGGTACAATACATCGGCGGTTGCAGTAGGGGTATTATACACATTTCCATAGCTGGCAAAAATGTCAGTACGGCCGTCATGATCCAGGTCGCCCGTTGCAAAGGATAGCATACCATTTCCTGCCGCCGGTATGGGCGCGTTCATCAGGGTAAACGTGCGGTTCCCATTGTTGCGGTAAAGCACATAGGAATCGCCGGAGCCTCCGCCCGTGACCAGGATATCCAGGAATCCATCGTTGTCAAAATCTTCCACCATCGATTCAATGGGATCCATGCTCTTTACTTCTGTGCTGAAGCCGGTAGAAGCGGTAATGTCCGTATAATGACCGGTGCCGTCGTTCTGCAGGATCTGGCCGTTTTCGCCATGATTCGTCATCACGAGATCCAGGTCGCCGTCGTTGTCGAGATCGCCGAAGCTTGTCGTCCAGGTTTGCGGGAAAGTCGTTACTTCAATTCCATAGGACTGGGCGGCTTCGGTAAACCCATTGTTTCCGTCATTCACAAACAGGCGGTCTCTTCTGCGCATGTCATTCGAACTGGATGCGCTTTGGCGGCAATGGGCAATATAGAGATCCATGTCGCCATCGTTGTCAAAATCGGTCCATGTGCTTCCGTAATTGCCGGAATCGTAGGGATCACCGCTTACGTTCAGTGTCTGGTATGAATTCGTGTTAAAGATCACATCCGGATGTACAGACCAGGAGGTGTACGTTCCGCTGCCTTGCACGGCGATGACATTCACATCGAGTTGCCCGGTGACTGCGCTGTACGAGGTAACTGTTCCTGTCATGTAGTTGGAGGCATCGAAGCCAACCTGGACCGTTTGTCCGGGAGTAAACGACAATCCTGATTGAACCGTCATGGACTGAGCGCCTGTTGCCAGTGTCATGGAATTAAATGACATGGCCAGGATGGGCAGATTGCCGGCTCCGTCGTTCATATATATTTTCGGATAATCGACATCGTCGCAAACAAACAGGTCCACCCAACCGTCGTTATTGAAATCGCCGAAGGTGATGTTCTGGGTAAAATAAGAGGTGGTAAGCGTCGTGGTGGATGCAGCCAACGTACTTCCTGTCCAGGAAATTTTTACCAGGTAGCAATCGCCGTTGGTTCCGGTAGCCACATCTTTCCAGCCATTGTGGTCTACATCGGCCACAGCCATACCCCAAACCCTGGAAGAACCTGTAATGTTGCCCAGGTTGTAATGGGAAAAGGTGCCGTCCTGGTTTTGTATGTCAATAATTAAGGTGGTGGACTGATCCATTTTTACCAGGTCGTCGAGTCCGTCATTATTCATATCCACTACGCTTACTGCGCATCCGCTGTGGGAAGCCGCGGCGATCTTGATGTTTGAATTGGTGAATTGCATTTGCGCCTGCAGGGTTGAAACGGCCGACAGAAAGGACGCGAGCAGGACGAAAGAAAACGTAAAAATTTTTCTCATGGAAGGATCTTGTTTTAGATGAATAAGCCTATGAAAGTGTTGGGAGTCAATAGTTTCGAAGCGTAAAAATAATCTTTTTACTGCCTGATTACCTTTTTATAAATAAATTTTTCGCCGGTTTGTATTTTCAGCAAATACACGGTATGGGGTGCAGGAAGCATGACCGCATACGAGGCGACAGGGGTCTTAAAATTCATCTTACTGACCATTTTTCCATCAGCCGTATAAAGCGTAATGCCCCGGATGGAAGCTTTGCCGTAGCTCTGTATGTTTACAGGCTCGCCCGCAGAAAGCGATGGAAAGACGCGAACGGCGTTTTCGACGGGTGAAAGGGCGAGGGCAGCCAAGGCCAGGTTTACCAGGCTGTCGGAGGCAATGAGCAAAGGGCTTTTATCTGCCTGGTCATACATCGTTTGAAAAGAATCAATTTCCGCACTCATGTGGCCGAACATTTCATCCAGCCATTTAGGTGGCACAGACTGGTAATAAACAGACGCATGCACGCGCAAACTACCGGTTAATCCGGTGAGCGGAACATGATAGTGTACGATATCAGTGCCGGAACCTTCCACGGCATTCACTTTGTTGAAATCAGGATCTGCAAGGGCGTCGGCCGAAATTTTTGTCGTGTCGTACATCGCAGCCGTGGTGGTAAATCCTGCGGGAGGAATACGGTTGTCTTTGAGTAACAAGGCGGCGCGCATCAGCACGGAGGTAAATCGTCCGTAGACATCACCCATGGCCATTTCATAAATCTGCGGAATATCGGGCTGGGAAATGATATCGTGATGCATTTCGAATCCCGCTGTTTCCCCTGTCACCCTGTAATCGGGTTGAAAAGTTCCTGATTTGAATACGGTGTCGCCAAGCGCATCGGTGACGACGACCTGCAGCACGGCCCTGCGGGAAGGATAGCCGGAAGGAAACTTATGGCCGGCCTTGTTTTGTATACGTACCCGGAAAAATCCTGTATCCGTTGACAGGCTGTCAAGAGCCAGTTGCAATACTATACTGCTGTCACGCAGCAGCCTGTTGGTGGCTGCAATGGTGGAATCGAACTTCCAGTCTTCGGCCGTGGACCCCAGCGCCACTTTATTGTTTTTTATCATCGTCACCATAAAGGAATTGGCACCGACAAATTCATGCTGGTTAAACGGATACCGTTGAGGCAGGGAAAGCAACCCGTTGGCAATGACAACCGGATCGGCGAGTTGAGGCATGTGGCAGGACTGGCAGGTGATGCTGTCGCCGGGATAACGTGAATTCAGGTATTCATGGTAGGTGGCCTGCTCCGGGAACTGGACGCCTGTAGCTGTTCCGTTGCTGTCTACGGCATCGGTAAAGAGTGTGTGGCAGGAAGCGCAGATGGCAGCTTCTCCCATATGCGCACTGTAGGTCGGTGTATATCCTTCATACAATTGCATCGGTCCGGTTAATGGAAGGACGAAAGGTCCGTAAATGGTCCGTGTTGTATCATACGGGATGTGACCTGAAAAGGTAAGCGGCGACGACGGGCCAATCGTGTGACAGCCGGCACAGGAAACGCCGTCCTGTCCCAGGGAGTCAGCAGCCAGATCGGCCAGGCCATAATGCGCAGCGCCATGAAGGATGGCATTGTAATGTCCCATGGGTGCGTGACAGGAAGTGCATTTATCCTGGATATCATCTGCAATCGCCGGGTTCACGAGGATTTCATGACTAACCTTGGCGCGCCAGAGCGGATCGCGGGCGCTGTTGGCCATCATCGTTGTCTGCCAGCGATCAAAAAGGTTTACAGAATTTCCCAGGCCGTCGATGTTTGCCACGCCCGCTGAATCAAAGCCATGACATCCCTGGCAATGCACGGATGTTAAAAAATATTCTCCGGGTCCTATGGGATTCAGAGACAAGCTTTCGAAAAAGCGCTTTTCCGCTTCCGTATGAAATGGCTGGGTAGTTTCCGGATTCTGTCCGCCCGTAAGAAGCTGGCTGGACCCCGCAATCAGCAGCAAGAGCAAAACAAAGACAAGGTTTTTTTTCGAGTGCATGGGTACGGGTTCAATTCCTGTCTAAACTTTTTTATATCGAGTCGCATTTTTCCACCAGACGAATCAGGCCGGAACAACTTCCGGCAGCGGCTCGGCTGAATACCGCTGCCGGACTTCTTCCAGCGTAGCCTTTATTTCATCGAGCGAAACAGAAGTGACCAGTTTCATTCTGAATTCTTTGAAATGATCGAAGCCTTTGAAGTAATTCGCATAATGCCTGCGCATTTCAAAAATGCCTGTCAGCTCACTTTTCCATGCCATGGATTTCTCCAGGTGGGTGAGGCAGGCATTTGTCCGTTCATCGACTGTTGGAGGCTCCAGCATTTCGCCGGTTGCCAGGAAGTGTTTTATCTCGCGGAAAATCCAGGGATTGCCGATACTTGCACGGCCGATCATGACGCCGTCCACGCCATACCGGTTTTTCATATCCAGTGCTTTTTCCGGGCTGTCGACGTCGCCGTTTCCGAAAATCGGAATCTGAATGCGCGGATTATTTTTCACGGCACCGATCAGGTTCCAATCTGCGGGACCTTTGTACAGTTGCTTGCGGGTGCGGCCATGAATGGTAAGCGCTGCAATTCCGACATCCTGCAAACGTTCTGCCACGTCGACGATGTTCAGTGTTTTTTCATCCCATCCCAGCCGTGTCTTAACAGTCACAGGAAGATTTACGGACTTCACGATCTCTTCCGTCATCTTCACCATCTTCGGAATATCCTGGAGCAAGGCGGCACCTGCACCCCTGCAAGCCACCGCTTTCACCGGGCAGCCGTAATTGATATCGATAAGATCGGGACGGGCCTGTTCGGCAATAAGGGAAGCTTCGCGCATGTGATCGATGTCACCGCCAAAAAGCTGGATGCCAATCGGCCGTTCGTATTCAAAAATGTCGAGCTTATGAACGCTTTTTGCCGCATCGCGAATCAAACCTTCCGACGAAATGAATTCCGTGTACATCAGGTCGGCGCCGTTCATCTTGCATACATAACGAAACGGCGGATCACTCACGTCTTCCATGGGAGCGAGTAAAAGCGGGAAATCGGGAAGTGATATCGTACTTATTTTGGTCAAGGGGTAGCGTTCTGGTTTTTAGAAATCAAATAAATTGACGCACCCGAAGATTATTTCTCCGGATAAGCTATTAGAGGGTCATGAATAACTAATTTCGCAGCAAATTTAACCCAATATGTCACTCAAAGCAATCTGGGCGGAAAATACGCCGTATTCGAAGTTTTTGCTTACCGTAGGTATCATTTTGATCAGTGTTACCTTTTTTACCCTGGGCAGCCTGGTGGTGGCAAGCCTGGTTTATGGGCTAAGTATAACGGAATTAAATGCGATTATGCTGGATTATTCCAGTCCGAATGCCATACCCATCCTGAAGTTTGTCCAGACCTTTTCTACCATTGGTTCCTTTATTTTCCCTGCATTCTGTATAGCTTTTCTCTTCAGCCCGCAGCCGGTGCATTACTTGTCGCTGGACAGAAAAGTTACAACCGTTTCCGTCGTACTGGTGACGATGGCCTTCCTGGCAGCGCTGCCACTCATTAATTTCTTCGGCGAGCTGAATGCACATATGTCGCTGCCTGCCTTTTTATCGGGCGTTGAAAAATGGATGCGTGAATCCGAAGACAAGGCGGCGGAGCTGACTCAATTGTTTTTGAATATGCGCGATGGCGGCGATGTATTATTTAATGTGTTCATGATCGGCCTGCTTCCGGCTATTGGTGAAGAGCTGATCTTTCGTGGCATCGTGCAGCGTATATTTACGGAATGGCTGAAGAATGTTCATGTGGCAGTCTGGCTTTCCGCCATCCTGTTCAGCGCGCTTCATATCCAGTTTTATGGTTTTCTTCCCCGTATGATGCTCGGAGCCATGCTGGGTTACCTGCTCGTATGGAGCGGCAGCCTGTGGCTTCCCATCGTCGCGCATTTTGTAAACAATGCTGCCGCCATCCTAATGTCCTATCTTTTTAAGGAACAAGTCATAGGGCTTGATGCGGACAAAATTGGCACGGAAAACGATTACCTGTCCGTAATCGTGAGCCTGGTTCTAACGTCAATTTTGCTCTGGATGGTTTACCGGAAGGAACAGAAGGCGGTATCTGCGAATATATATCCTCCGAAGCTTTAGCGAAGGAGGACGAATCTATACGAATCTACGAATCTGAGTTAACCGATATTCATCCTCCTTCGGAGATGATGGATGAGTAAGTAACCGTTATTCATCCTCCTTCGGAGATGATGGATGAGTTTCTGAAATGATTCCGGGTTGCATTTAAGATGAAATTAGTAAGTTTGTCTTAGGGATTTTCAGAATCCCTGTGGTTACGCTCCTTTTTCATGGAAACCGATAAAAAAACTTTTTCAAAGAATTTTCTGAAGGCTGTTCTATGGGTCGTGTTTTCTTTTCAAGCTGCGAGCGAGCTTTGCGCTCAGTCGCTGCGCTACGATGCAACGCCTCCCGCGTTGCTTGCCTTTTCTCCGGCGGCTCCCTTTTCCGTCGCCAGTATCCCTGTTGATTCAGCGGAATTACGGACTGACACCCTTGTCCTTAAGAAAAGATTCTGGCGTGCTTCAGCTGAGCTGATGCTGGCACAGGTGATCCCCTGGGCATATAACTATTACGTACGCGACGCCGAATTTGCCCATATATCCTGGGAAAGCATCGGCCACAATTTAAAGTTCAGCAGCTGGGAATGGGATGACAACAGCTTCACGACAAATCAATTTGCGCATCCCTATCACGGCAGCATGTATTACAGCGCTTTCCGCACCAACGGATACAATTTCTGGCAGTCGGCGCCCGCCGCATTTGCCGGAAGTTTTATCTGGGAAACCTGCGGCGAAACACATCCTCCCGCACAGAATGATTTTATCAATACGAGTTTGGGCGGCATCAGCATCGGCGAAATGACGTTTCGTTTTTCGAACCTCATCGTCAACAACCGCCAGCATGGTTTCTCCCGCCAGGTGCAGGAAGTGCTTGCCTTTATTGTGAACCCGATGAACGGGTTTAACCGCATCCTCGATGGCCGGTGGGGCCGGTACATGGCCAATCCCGCCGACCGGGTTCCCGGATTTCTGAACGGCAACCTGGATGTGGGCTGGCGCCGGTATACGGAGCAGCTGGAGGACTTGGCAGAACACGGATACAATGAGTTTTATGTGCGTGCCGGCATACAATATGGCAACCCGTTTGAAGATTACGAAAAACCCTTCAGCAATTTTACCCTGGTGGGTGAACTGGGCGCTTCCGATTCTGCCACACTGAACAACGTTCAGATCACAGGCGGACTATTTGGCAATATGCTGAAGCAGGAGGAAACCGTGCGTCACCTGCTTGCCGTCACGGCCAACTATGACTATATCAGGAATTCATTCATCCAGTTCGGCGCGCAGAGCTTTACGCTGAAGCTGTTGTCCGACCATCCGTACGGTGAAAAAACGCATGTCTTTACGGAAGCCGGAGTGATTGGCGTGGCGCTGGCCGCCGTGCCTGACGATTATTTGTATTACGGGGAAGGAAGGAATTACGACTATGGACCCGGGGCAGGCCTTCAGCTGGGACTGAAGGTCAATCTCGCCGACCGTTTTTGGTTCCTTGTCAATTACAAAGGCGTGTGGTTTCATACGCTCAACGGCAATACCTCCGATTTTTTCCTGCATACGCTCATCAGCGATTTCCGGCTCTACGTAACCCCGCAGGTTTCATTGGGACTCCAGGCAGGATTGTATTCACTCGAAGGAAATTATGCCGATTATGACGACACCAACCACAAATATACTTTTGGTAGACTTTTTGTTGGGTATAAAATCGGAAGCTGAAAGGGAAGTCAAAAGTTTAAAGTCAAAAGTCAGAAGGCAGAGGGCTGAAGACAGAAGTTTTATGGCCTGTCGTGATCATTTCTTAAAAGCGCTTCTGGCTAACTAAAATTGACCGTCACCGGGGCTTCACGCTATTACCCGCTTAATTAAATTCTTTACTTTTACAATTGTAAAATCACAAACAGAACAATTATGAAAAAAATTATTTCCACCGTGGCATTTGTTTGCCTGATGACGGGTATCTATGCACAACAGCATACAGAAATTGAATTGATTCGCAGCGCTTACAAGCTGGAGAAAAAGTCCATCGTATCGGAGTTCATGCAACTGAACAACGAGGACGCAGCTAAATTCTGGCCCATCTATGAAAAATACGAGACAGAACGCTCCGCCATTGGCGACCGGAGGGTAAAGCTGATTACGGATTATGTAAACGAGCGGCATAAAGCGGGTGTAAAAAATTCCGATGAAATGGTTAAAGAGAGCGCAGACATTCAGCGCAAAGAAGTAGACCTGCGTGAAAAGTATTACAAACAGGTTAAGACGGCCGTGTCTTTAACGGCGGCATTGGATTTCTTCCAGATCGAAGATGCCATTGCCACGACCATTAAAATGAAGCTCTGGGAAGAAATGCCTTTGCATTGATTCCTGCTCATCATAAACGAATCCCGTATGCCAATAACGTACGGGATTTTTTATGTTCCTGTCGCGGGAAGACAAGTGACTTTGTTATTCGTGAAAATTAGTGCAATTCGTGGCAAAATGTTGCAGCCACTAATTACACGAATTATCACAAATTGAAATTGGATATAATTCCTAACTTGCATTTGATTTCATCCTGAACCAAACAACTATGAAAAATCAGTTTTTATCGTGCCTGGCAGGGCTTTTGTGTTTGTGCAGCATGCCGGCATTTTCCCAGTCAGATAAAGATAAGGCAGCAACCAAGGATACGGTCGGCCTGGGATTGCCCGGCGACGGCCTGGATCTTTACGCCACGCTGGATCTTTTTCAAAAGTCGAAGACGATAGAAGAATTTGAAAAAAATCTGAACCTCGAAAAGACAGGTATCAACAACCTCGATCTGAACCTGGACAAAAAAGTTGATTTTATCAAGGTAGTCACCACAAAAAAGGACGATGATTTCACTTTCGTGCTCCAGGTTCATGTAACCGAGAAAGAAACCCAGGATGTGGCTGTCATTTTGCTGACCAAGGATAAGGACAAGAAAATCAATTTGCAGATTGTAGGCGACGAAGATTTGTATGGCAAGAATTATATCGTGGAGTTAAAGGAAACCAGTACGCCTGCAAAAACTCCGAACCCCGCCTATACCGGTCCGGATCCTGATACGGTTTATGTGCCTGCGTCTACACAGACCGTTGTTGTCCAACAGGCACCGATTGTTCAGTATGTATATTCTCCCGCTTACGTGCCTTATTATCCGCCTTATTATTACGGATATTATCCGCCCTATTTTACTGCTTTTGCCGCTGTTTCCATTGGTTTTTATTGGGGAGCGCATGCGCATTACCATGGCGGTTATCATGGCGGCTATCATGGAAATACTACCGTCATCCACAACACCAACAATTTTAACAACTACAATAACAACAGGAACACATCCAATACTGTGAATCATAACAGGCAGGACGGCGGTTATAGCCGGGACAGGAATAATGCTTCCACCCGCCCATCGACCGGAGCAGGCGGTGGCCGTGGCCAGTCAGGAGCAGGTGGCGCCCGGCCTTCCACGCAACCTGCCGGAGGCCGCGGGCCTGAAGCCGGCGGTAGCGGTGCTAGACCATCGACGCAGCCATCCGGAGGAAGAGGGGGCGATAATTCGTTCTCAGGGTCATCACGACCTTCCACTCAGCCAGCCAACAGTAATTTTGGAAATTCAAACCGAAGCAGTGGCGGCTCAAGTTATAACCGCAGCAGCGGAGGTTCCAGGGGCAGCGGAGGATACAGCGGCGGAGGCGGTTCACGCGGAGGCGGTGGTTTTAGCGGCGGCGGCGGAAGAGGCGGTGGCGGCCGTGGCGGCGGCGGCAGGAGATAGACGCTTGAAACAGTTTAATGGCGAAGGAAAAGATTGAAATTTATCTCCGGCATCAAGATTCTTAATTAGCTAATTAGCCAATTAGCTTATTGAAGAAACTTCCTCGAAACTTTTCGCTTTCAGTCTTGGCTAAAGCTCCGGAGGAGAAGTCTTCGGTTTTATTCGTTCGACATATCGGAAACGCTCATTTCCCTTACGCTGACGTATTGGCCGTTTCGTTTTTCGAATAATACCATATAATTCCCGGTATTGAGTGGGATGCCGGTAGAATCAACCAATTTGTAATAGCCTACTTCAAGGACCTGGTTCGCATCACTGCATACGAAAACTTCATTTGTGGTAAAGGAAATTTTAACACCCCTGGAAGAAGAGTCTAACCCGGCTTTATAATAATCTATAATGGCCTGCCTTCCGACTAACGGTTGCCTGTTTTGAGAATACGATATGGCGTCTTCCGCATAATAGCCGATATTTTTAAATTCTCCGCTGTTATATACATCTGCGAACTCATTTTCTTTGGCTTGTATTTCCTGTTTGATCTTATCCTTGTCAACCGGCATAACAGCGGCTTCTTCTTTTTTAGGAGAACAAGCTACTGCCAGAGAAACCAGGCAGGAAAGAAGGAATGCTTCAGTGAATTTGTATTTCATGCAGTGTAGGTTTTTGCTTTTGGAACGGGTAATCAAAGGTATGTAATTTTTAATTTCAATGCGGGTGCAGGGTTCGCCTGGCTTTTCATACAAGGGTCTAAAATGTCTCCTGCAGGTTAAAATATATGCCGCTGGAATGATCGGCACCATAGCCCAGGTCTATCGTTAAATTGACACGGGCGCGCTTATCCATTTGCAACCTCAATCCTGCGCCAACGCCAGGCGCCACCTTTTCAAAAAGCTCTTGTTCGGTTACTTCCAGTGTCTGGTCGTTTACATCCAGTCCCCTGGCAAAGGTTGCATTCACAAAGGTGACTCCCCCGATGAAATTATCGCGTGAGATGGGAAAACGGTATTCCACTTCGCCGTAAACCATGTCGAGGCCCCTGTACCGGCCCTGGATATATCCTCTTCCCGACTTATTGTATGTATCCCAGCCGATGGAAGGAAGCGTGAGGTAAGGCACATTGCCGCCGGTGACGAAATTGCCGTAAGACCAGAATGCCAGGACATGGCGGGGGCGTTCCCTGCTCAGCCCGATATAATAACGGACATCGTACAAGAGCATCGTGCTTTGCTGATCACTGCCCCACCAGGTGGGATTGAAACGAAAGGAAACGGAAGCGAAGTATCCTTTGTAGCAATTGGCCACGTTGTCGCGCGTATCCGTCAGTACATTTAAATTGAATCCCGTTGTCGCATAATTTTCCGTAGGAAATCCTTTGAATTTGGAATACCCGTAGTGGCTGGTGAAAAAATGAGTTCCGTCGGATGAGTCGAGGTCCAGTTTTTCATCCTTGATCGAATATAACTTATCAATGGCCACGCCCGCGCCGATATACCAGTGGCCTTTCCCGACCTGACGAACGACATCTTCGTAAAACCGGAAGTAATTGAAGCGCATGGGTTGTTCAATCTGCGAATTGGAAGTTTCCAGCCCATTGACATGAATAAGGAATTTGCTTGCGCCGGAATTGTTGATGCCAAGGCCGTAGGTGGGTTGTGCAAAAAACAGGATGCGCCAGTCTCCCTGGAGAAACCAGACATTGTCTTTCAGGTATATTTTACTCCGTGCATTGATAATAAACTGTTTTTTGGAAGTCAGCTGTAGATTGATCAGGCCGGAAGAGGGATTGGTGGGTGCCTTGTCAACCAGCCGGGTGATGCTGACGGCAGATCCGATCACAAAGCCGTTGGCCGGAGCATAACCGATCACAGGAAGAACCGAAATGTAATTTTTCCCGATTTGCAATTCGGGCGATAAAATATCCGTTGTGTCTTTTCTCCATTTCCGGATTACATCCTTCAGGTCTTTGTCATTTTCCTGGGAGAAAACCGCGGAAGGCAGGCAGCATAACAGCAGGAAACATCCGGCGAGGATGGCTGGGGTATGCCGGGTGGCAGAAAATCTGAAAACCGGTGAGGGCAGAAGGCTCACTTCTGCAACAGATTATTCTTCTTAATGTCATTCACCACGTTCCTGGCAAATGCTTTGAACAATTCGGGGGAGGGATCGCCGGTCAGGCTCTTGGACTGGCCAAGCCACAGCAAATCGGTCGTTTGTACGTCATATAGATTGCTTTCAATAAGCACTTCCACATCAATCACCGTGGAACCCGGCGTGGAGCGGGTTTCATATACCGTCTGGTAAGAGGTCATTCGGTAATTGTAATAGTTGTAATAGCCACCGTTGTAATACGGATAGCTTTCCACAGGGTAGGTGGCGACGGGAACCTGTTCGGTGGTGCCGGGAATGTAACGCTCGGTTTCTTTCACGTTGACGACGGCATTCGTAAGAATCATGTCGAAATTATTCTGGCGCAGCAAATTCACCAGGGCCACGGAATCGTATTTCTGGATGGAAGGATTCATGATTTCAAGTGCACCCACAGCCTGGTGGCCGGCCAGCTTGATCTCGGAAACAATATAACCCTCTACTGCCTGCCTGTTAGCCAGGTCATTGCCCAATGCCATCACCATAATTTTCGGCGACTTTTTTATCGTTGCCTGCTTATTGGTCCAGGAAGTGGTCAGATCAATGGGCGGGCTGCAGGAGGCCAGTGCCATAAGAAAAAATGCGGCCAGAATCGGTTTGAGTGGAGGTGTCATGTGTAGTGTTTTTGGTTTCCTGCTACAAAGCTAAAAAGTTAATTGCATTCTAAAGCATCGTGCGCCGGCAAAACCGGCCGGGAATGGCTCCGATTTTTTTACATTTGCCTGCAAACCATGAATATGAAAACTCTACTCTTAGTAAGCTTTTGCGGATTTCTTGCCATGGGAGCGGTAGCCCAGGTTCCTGCGGATACGACTACCGTACAACCCGTCACTACCCCGGCCCCGCCACCGCAACCTCCCGCAACCGCGGCGGCACCCGTGGAAAAATCACGCCGGGATACCCGGCCATTGAAAGAACGTATCGATTTTGGTTTCGGTACCTCATTCTGGATTACGCCGAATCAAACCTATGTGGAACTGGCGCCTGTCATTGCATACCGTTTTCCTAAAGCGCTCATCACCGGCATGGGTTACAGGTATATTTACCGACATGAGCGTGTCGGGGGGCAGGACCTGAATGCATACGGACCTGACTTTTTTGCACGGCTGAACCTGTTTAAAGGAATTTACCTCTGGACCGAGTACGAAATCCTGAAAAACGAATATTTGTACCAGGTTGGAGGCCAGGAATTGGCAACCGGTTCCACCACGACGGAATCTTATTTCGCCGGGTTGGGATGGATGCGTTCGGTAGGAAGGAAAGGACGTGGAGGCATCAGCGTGCAGGTCTTGTATAATTTCCTGTATGAGCGTGACATCTATAACCCCTATTACTCGGCCTGGACGTACCGTGTCGGGTATTTTTTCTAGAACCTGTCTCAAAAATATCTGTTGCGCTTTTTCGGCGCCTTGGTCCGCCATGCTTCGTTGCTTTCCTTGCTCATACCCGCCTGGTATGGGCTGCGAAAAGCGCCTTGCCTGGCAGAAAAATGCTTGAAAAATCTCTAACACATATTTTTGAGATAGGTTCTGACAAGCCGCTAAATCAGGGAAACCCGAATACCTGGAAACCGGATGATTTATTTATTCGGAACCGCCGGAGCAACTTTGTATTTGGCCGGAATGGGATTCAGGTAATCAATAAAGAAAAGATTGATCATCTCATCGTTGCTTGAAAGATACGTAGGGCTCATTCCATTCATGATGTAGTTCGTGAATTTCGTTTCGCTCTTTGCATACTTGGGGTGCGGAACGAATTCAAAACGCTGGAAGGTGCCGTCTTCCCTTTCCAGCACCAGGCTGTTGGTGGGTTTACCGCCGACCACTTTAATCTTTCCCATGAAGCATGTGCAGTCATTTTCTTTCCGGATGGACACAACCACTTTGATTTCACCGTCAGGAACATTCTTCGCTCCGCGGTCGCGGAAAGCGGCGTAATATTCATGGTAGCAGTCTCCCTGCGCCGTGGCAGGGGTTTGTGCGGAAAGCGAACCAACACCGGAAATGACGAAGGATAAAAGCAGGATAATTTTTTTCATGGGAAGTGGGTTTTGCCTAATGCAAATAAAATGAAAGTTTGTCGGATAACAAAAAAATTCTCACTGCAGCAGCCTGAAGAGTTCCGCGTATTCGGGCTGTCCGGGGTTTAATTCTTTTAACCTGCGGATATAACTCATCGCTTTTTCATTCTCCCCGCTTTGGATATAAAACCAGGCTGCGCCGTAATTCAGCCGTTCGGAAAAGGGATATCGCTGAAGACCTTCCCTGTACAAGCCTTTCGCCTTGCTTGCTTTGCCCTGCTGATGAGAGAACAGGGCGTAATTAGCGTAGTATTGTTCGGTCTGCCCGTTCAGCATTGCCGTGCGATCAAAGTTTCTGAAAGCCCTACGGGCATCGCCCAGTTCCACATATAATAGTGCCAGGTTATAGGTGATTCGCGGATTCCCCGGGTCAATGACCAGCGCTTCATTCAGTATAGTCAATGCCTTGTCGTTTTGGCTGCGGGCATTGTACAGGCTTGACAGCTTCAGCCGGGCGTAGTTTGCCACGCTGTCGATACGCAGGGCATGCAGATAATAGCTTTCCGCACGAGCCGGGTCTCCCGAGTTGTAATAATAATCACCCAATGCAATATTTCCTGTCGTGAAATCGGCTTGCAGGTGAAGAAAATCCAACAGCTCTTTTTGTGACTGGCCGGAAAATACCATATTGTATTTTTCCAGTACTTCTTTCGGCGCTGCGGTAAAGGTTTGAGCCGCGGATATCCGAACTCCGCGAACACGGTCGTTTAACAACGGGGATAGATCGCCGACCCAATTCGCCGGGGGAAAATTAACCAGGGAAGCGGCAGCCCGGCTTCGAACGAGCGCGCTGGAGTCACCGAGGAATTTGCGGATGTCGGCAAGACTTTCCGGCGTAAGGATTTCTCCAAGGTAATGGATGGCTGTTGCCCGGATCATATCGGTGCTGGCCGTATCTTCCAGCAGCCTGTGCAGATGTCCGTAAGAGCTGTCATTAAGCATACTACCCGGAACCAGGTCGTCGGAATAATGATACTTACGCACCGGACCATACCAATTGACAACAGCCGCTGCCGCCCATTTCGCTCGTTTATCGGAATGGCATCCGTTGCAGGCATTGGGAGTGCCGTATTTCACGCTCTGGTCGGGTCGGGGAATGCGGAAACTATGATCACGCCGGACGTCGGCGCCCATGTAGGTGCGCACCGGCATGTGGCAGTTAACGCATTGGGAGGCTTCCGAACCGATTACATGAAACGTGTGAAGGGGAGAGTCGTACTTCGTTTGGTGGCATTGCATACAGAGCGCATTGCCTTCCGCCACTAAATTTCCGGAGTGCGGGTTGTGACAGTTTTTGCAGGACACGCCGCGATGGTACATCTTGCTTTGTGTAAAAGACCCGAATTCATATGCTTCTTCCCGGAATTGTCCGTCGGCAAAGTAGATTTCAGAAGTAGCCGTCATGGGTATGAAATGCTCCAGCGCTTCCGCAGATGCTGCTGGGGCAGCCGAAACTTCCATCCGCCTTGCATGGCATTGCACACAGGCGCCCAGTTGTTCCGTATTCTTCTGTCCCTTGTGCAGCGCCAGGTAAGAGCCCGCGACTTTATTGCCTTCCCGGTAAGCCTGGGTCTGGATATAATCCACATGGCTTTTCCCCATGCCATGGCAGCTTTCACAACTCACATTCAGGTGCGACCAGGTCGTATGATAGCTGTCTGTGGTTTCGTTGTAGTTTCGCTGCAGGTTCGTGGAATGACAGGAAGCGCACATGGAGTTCCAGTTCTGGGATTGTTTCGTCCAGTGCAGCCAGTCCCGCGGGTGTATCCGCTGGCCGGCATATTGGTGATACCATTTCTTTTGCACGACGTTGTATGAAGTGCGGGGCACCTGCAGGCGTCCGCCGGGGAATTCAACGAGGTATTGCTGAAGCGGGTAATAGCCGAATGTATACTTCACCTCGTAGTCGTGGTTGCGGCCATCGTCTCCCTGCGTGTTGATAAAGAACTTTCCGTCCTTCCTGAAAAACCGGGAAGTAACGCCGTCGGCTGCCAGTACGGCATTGTTGAAGTCGCCCGAAACGGATGAATCGGTGGCCGTCATCATGGCTTTAAAATGATCGGACCGCATCCAATCCGCATATTCAACGGCATGGCACGATTTGCAGGCATCCGGGCCGATGTAAGCGTTGTCGGTTGGTATGGCATCGGCAACCTGCCCGGGTTGAGAACGGTCGTTACCGCAGGATAAGAGAAAACCCTGCATGATGATCAGGATAATTGAAAAAAGCTTGCGGAGCAACATGGTGTAAAGTAAGTAAAAAAGACTCTAGACTCTGGCTTTGCCCTCCGAAGCCTTGTACTACAAATTTGTGTCTAGAGAAATAGATAGGCGAAGGAGGGACTCTGGCTTTGCCCTCCGAAGCCTTGTACTACAAATTTGTGTCTAGAGAAATAGATAGGCGAAGGAGGGACTATGGACTTAGAACCGGACTACCGGTTGCTGCCGACTGCCGTTTTTCGGGGCTGCCTTCTTCTCCGGGAATGCCTATTTTAGTGAATTGAAAAATTGATTTAGCTTTGCTTCACCAAACAAAAAACCCTATGAGACACAGCAAGTTCCTTTTAACCCTGGCATTGATCATGATCGCTGGTATAATGAACGGACAGGCGAAGAAAGAGCCCAAAAAATGGTACTCCACTTCCGGCGGTGAATTGATTTTTTCCTGGGCCGATGCGGTGAAGGATGGAGCGGATGCCACCGTCATCACCCGTTTTTCTCCCGTCTTTAATTTGCAGTACCAGCTTCACTACGACATGTCCAGTCATTTCGGTTTTGTGACCGGCCTCGCTATCCGAAACGTGGGATTTATTTATGACCTGCCTTATGAAGAGAGCACGCGTTACAAAGCCAGGGCTTATACGCTGGGTATTCCTGTATCCCTGAAACTTGGCGAAATGTACGGCATGCATTTATTCGGCGGTTATGAATTTGAAGTGCCGTTTAACTTTAAAACCAAAAAGTTTGTGAACGAAGACAAAGTAGAAAAGATTACCGATTGGTTTAGCCCCCGGACTCCCGGCTTTTACAATGCCGTATTCGTGGGGATCCAGGGACCCACTGGCATCCAGTTAAAATTTAAATACTACCTGACCAACTTTTTCGAAAAGGGTTACACGCAAGCCGACGGTACCAAGCCTTATGCAGGCTTCGATGCCAATGTATTTTATTTCTCACTCAGTTTCCAGCTGCTGAATGGAACGAAATTATATTACCGCGGCGAATAGTTTCCGCGGCCCTGTTACCGGTTTCCAAAACAACACACACACCATGAAAAAATCAATCGTATTCTTCGCTTTGTTCATTCTCATCCAGGGAATGACGCTGGCACAGCAGAAATCATCCGTGGACCCCAAGCTCCTCCAGTCTTCCATTTTGAAATACACGGAGAAAAATTACAAGGACTACAAAATCACGGAGGCGTACAAATATGATCTCGTCTACGAAATTAGCGTGATGAAGGAAAATGTTGCCGAAGCCCTGGTTTTTGACCGCACCGGAAAATTCCTTTATAAGAAAACCCGTGCCGAGTTGGGAAAGACAGCCCTGCAAACACGCACGACGATGCCGGTAAGTGACTTACCGGCAGACATTCAGAAATACATGGAGAAAGAAATGACCGGGTCTAATATCAAGGGCGCATACGTATATGAAGAGGTTTATACAACGACGGCTGTAAAAGACTCCGGTATCGTTAACCTGGTCTTTGATAAAAACGGCAGTTTCCTCATGGTTAAAAAGGGATTTCCTGCGGTGCAGCCTCCGGGAGATCCTAAAGCAGCAGCCCCTGCTTCAAAGCCTGCGCCTCCAATTCCACCTGCACCCCCTGCACCGGTGATGCCGGATACCAAAAAAAAGAATGAATAGTCGGGTTGATTTACCGGCAATTCAAAAGGACTCCCTTGGTCAGGGCAGGATCAAAAATCCTGCACTTATTGCCACTTTTCAAGCAGCCTGGTTTTCTTCACATCAAACTCTGCGGGTGTCAGGATTTTGGCATCCAGCAGTTCTTTCAGTTGCTTCAGTTCGTAAACAAGGCGGCTTTTGCTGCTCTCGTCGTTCAGGATACCGTTAAGCGTTCCTTTCATTTTCTCGTTTTCCTTTTTCAGCGTGGTCAGTGAGTCCATTAGCGTAGTGGTATTCGAACGCATGCCTGTCATGGAAGAATCGATTTCGGTGGCAATGGAATCGATGACATGCGGAATTTGAGAATGGTTGAAATCCCGTTTCACAATGCGTTCTTTCAAAACCAGGTATACTTTATCCAGTTCGCCGTTCGCTGAATCCAGCTTGTTTTGTAAGGTTTTCGTAGCCGTTGTCAGCGAGTCAATGATTAAGTCTTTGGGATCTTTCTTGTCTTTTTTGGCGCCGTAAGCAGCAGAAACAGCAAGCATCAGGAACAGGAAGAGGCATTTTTTCATCGGGTGTAGGTATTATAGAATAGTTGGTTGGAAAGATCCGGCCCGGAATATTCCGGATGAACGGATTCATGAGGTGAAGTAAGCTAAATAACAGCTGCTGCGATATGATATAAATCATGCCGCCTGCCGCCCTTTGTGATTTTATACGTTGCAGCCGGATTCCGGCCCGTTGTTATTTCGGAGGGTATTTTGCAAAGATCTGCTTTACCGCGTTGTTGATATTGGCTTCTCTTTTCTCCGGGCTGATATCGGGTTCTATGGTCTTGGTGCCTCGGCCCTGCCACACGATTTTTTCCGTTGACCGGTCGACCATGTTCACGAAAAGTGTACCGTCTACGTAGCTGTAATAATTCACCTGCGTGGTGGAAAAGCCTCCGCCGTAACCGTAACGCCAGGGTCCGCCATATACGCCATTGCCCGTAGTGGTCGCAGTCGCCCCTTCTACTTTTTCAGTTTTCACCGACAGGTCAATCCATACGTCGGGTTGTTCGGCTTTGGTGAATCCCTTGCCGGCCATCTCGTTTTCAACCGCTTTGATCAGGCGGTCGCGGTTCAGCTGGTCTATGGGCAGGCTCAATGCTTCCGGCGTAAATCCATACGTTTTGTACTTTTTAAAATCGGCCTGCTTATCGTAGTCATAACTGACTTTTAAGGAACTGCAGGCTGCCAGTGCAGCGACGAGGACGCCGAGAAATAATTTTTTCATAGGAGGAGGTTTTTTAGGTGCGATCCATTACAAATCCCGTCGGCATTTCATCCGGCACGGCAGGCCGGAAAGGAATACCTTCACCAAGGTAGACATATTTTACATCATCATCCAACCCGGATGCCGGATTTTTGAAGGGGCAGGCAGGAATCGCCGCATACTGGATTGCATGTGCACAGATGTTTTGGTACGACCGGATCGTGAAGCAGGCAATATTTTATATTTGCCAATATTACCATGTCAAGGAAATTCGTTTTTCTTCTTGTTTTTTTTCTCTTTTCCTATGCTGCGCAAAGCCAGGTATTGATTTCCCTGTTGTTGGGAGACAATTTAAATACCGGCAAAATTGAATTCGGGCTGGACGGCGGGTTGACATTTTCCTCGCTGAGTGGCACCGGGAATGCCGAACCGATGTCAAGCTTTAACCTTGGTTTTTATTTTGATATCAAGACAAAAAAGGAAACCTGGCTAATTCATACAGGCGTGATTGTCAAATCAACCCTGGGAGCGGAGGGTCTTCCCGTGTATTCCCTGGATCAACCTGACCTCGATAAGACCTATGAAGGGGGGTCGGTGGAACGAAGGTTAAGTTACTTTCATGTACCTTTCCTGATGAAATACCGTTCCAGGAATCACTGGTTTGCCGAAGGCGGCATCATGCTCGCGCTGCTCTACAAGGCGAAGGATACCTTCCATAATACTGTTCAGGGGAATGAAGTGACCTGCGAAAGAGATATCCGTGATGGTTACCATCCGCTGGATGCCGGGCTCATGGGTGGCTTGGGATATCGCCTGCTGAAAGGATACGGGATGAATCTTGGAGTGCGCTATTTCTTCGGGCTTGTGGATGTGACCCTGGATGATACCGGCGGAACAGTTGCAAACCGCGCCCTTTATTTTACCGTTGGCATTCCAATCGGTGCCGGCAAGGCAGCAGAACGCAGGGCAGAAAAAGCAACAGGAAAAGAAGTAAAATAACAACCCATAAAAACAGGCAACATGAAATCCATCCGAACGAAACAACGCCACTGTCTTGAAGTGCGAACGATCGTATTGGCTGCCGCATTTTTCGCTACCGGCATGCTGAACACGTATGGCCAGGTTTATTCCAACAAGGAAGTAGGGAAGAAAAACCAAAGCCGTATAGACAGCCTGAAAGTGACGGATTATCCCTACGCACTTCCGATATGGGGAGATAAGGCGACGAAGAAAGGATTCAGCCTTCCTTATTCAGCCGGGCTGGGTATCAACTACCTGTGGCAGAAATCGGATCTTGTTATCGAAAACCTGATGGTTGGATTTAATAATAATCCCATGCATGATATGGACCAGGTGGTTCGATTTAGTAATGCATCCTCCGAAGGATCCGGCCTGAATTTTCGTCCCGACATCTGGCTGTTTCCTTTTCTCAACGTCTATGGCGTTTTCGCAAAATCCGACTTGTCTACTACTGTCGGTTACTCGATCAATGCGCCCGATTCTACCGGGGCGTGGCATGAAGTTATCGCGCTCGATTCAAAAGCCGAATTCGACGCCACCTCCTTTGGTTTCGGCATTACTCCGACCATTGGTGTCGGCGGGGGATGGCTTGCCCTGGATATGAATTTTACCTGGTCGGATATTGACGCGCTGGATAAGCCGGCTTTCGCCTTCATCTTCGGCCCCCGTATGGGAAAAACCTTCCGGTTAAAAAAGCCGGAACAGTCGTTGGCTCTATGGGCAGGCGCCTTCCGGCTTAAGATCAATTCGGGCACTTCGGGCTCGCTTCCACTGGACGATGTTTTTGATACGGAAGGCCTGCAAGTGAAAGTGGATAATGGTCTCGTAAGGGTCGATGATTTGTATCAGCAAGTCAATGCCTGGTGGGATGGCCTGAGCACACTGGAACAAAACAACCCGGTGAATAAGGCAAAATACGAAACCGCAAACCGCGCCCTGGAAACAGCCGGCGGTTTTCTGAATTCCATGGATGAGTCGTTAAACGATGAAGATCATGCCAGCGTGCAGTATTCGCTGGATAAGCGTCCAAAGGATATGTGGAACTTTGTATTGGGAACACAATACCAGCATAACAAACACTGGATGATCCGTTTTGAGTTCGGCTTCCTGGGCAGCCGGACCCAGGTCATCACGGGTTTGCAATACCGTTTCGGTCTTTAAATGGTGCCGGTGTTGCCGGCAGAATAACTGGCCATTTTTGATAGGGAGGATCTATGACAAGATCTTTTATTTATGTCTTCCTGGCTGCGCTTCTGACAAGCACCTTGCTTTTCCATTTTCCTGCCCGGGCTCAAAACCGGACCGATACGACGGCGCAAAGAGACCTCATTGATTACATGCGGAAATGGTTAAAGCTGCAAAAGCCCCGAACCCAGGACGATGCCTCGCGCAGGATCCGTTTTTCCATTTTTCCTGTCTCCAGCAAATCGCAGAACCGAATTACCTTTTCTGCTGTCAATATAGGCTTTTACCGTGGACATCCTTCCACCACGAATTTATCGACAGTATATTTTTATCCGTATACCAATTTCTCCGGACGTTATTCTTTTAATATTTTATCCGGCATCTGGACAGAAAAAAACAGGTGGAATGCCGAGGGCGATTTAAAAATCAGTTCAAACAGCTACGACGATTACGGGCTGGGGTCCCGTTCCTCTTCCGATAGCGTCAATGAATTGAATTACAATCAATACCGCATCCATATCGAAGTCAGCCGGCGCGTTGTCAACTTTTTTTATGCCGGCCTGGGTTATTACCTGGACCGGTATGATGATATTTCACAAACACCGGCGGATTCGTATCCGACCGATTTCAGCACGTATCCGTATGGTACGGCATCTTCCCATACGGCTTCGGGCCTGGTGCTTAATCTCAAACGCGACAGCCGTAAGAACAGCAACAATCCGCAGGGAGGGTATTATACCAGCTTTTCCTTTCGGTTCTACAATCCTGCCATTGGAAGCACGTATTCATGGAATGCCTTTTATGCCGATGCACGGAAATATTTTCCGGTTCAAACGAAACTGAAAAGCATACTTGCTGCCCGGGTGCTGTACTGGCAGGCATCCGGCGAGGTTCCTTACCTGGAACTTCCCGCAACGTTCAATGACAGGGAATCGCGCGCCGGCCGGGGCTATCCCTTTTCACGGTTCCGCGGAAAAGCCATGGCCTATGCAGAAACCGAATACCGGTTTCCCCTTTCGGCTCACCAGCTTTGGGGGGGAGTCGTCTTTGTCAATGCCCAGTCCATGCGTGATCCGGAATCCGGCAATTTTGACCGCATCAACCCGGCTGCAGGTTTCGGTCTGCGCATGAAGTTCAACAAGCGGTCCGGGATCAATCTCACGCTGGATTTTGCTTTTGGCCGTGATTCTTTCGCCTGGTACCTGAACCTCGGGGAGTTTTTTTAATAACCAACGAATTACGAATCAGTTCGAATTAACGAATCAGTTCTTCAACCATAAATTTGTATTTTGTGCCCAAATTATTGTTAACCCGAAATCATACTAAATTCTGTAACACCATGAAAAAATCTATTTTATTGCTTGCCGTATTAGGCATGGCAACTTTTGCGAAAGCACAATCCGACAAAGAAGAGATCGAACTTATGCAGGCCGCATTCGGCATGGATAAGAAGACCGTTGTGAATGAATTTGTAAAGCCTTCTGATACGCAGAAGGATGCATTCTGGAAGCTCTACGACCAGTATGAAACCGAGCGTAAGGCGCTGGGTAAGGAACGCATCGACTTGTTAAAGCAATATGCCGCCCAGTACAAATCCATGACCGCTGAGCAGGCTGATGCCTGGACTAAAAAAGTGATGGACCTTCAAAAGCGTACCGACAAGCTGATCACAAGCTATTACGATAAGGTAAAGGGCGTATCCGATGCAATCGTAGCCACGCAATTTTACCAGATCGAGAATTACATCCTCGCCAACATCCGGGCTGAAATCCTGGAGCAGGTACCCTTTCTTGAGAAAAAGAAATAATCCACTGGGGCGCTGAATGGCTTTTCGGCCGTTCAGCCGTCTCCCATCGAATTCTTTTCACTGCATCCCTTGTCGGCCATCTTATGCCGGCAGGGGATGCTGTTTTTTCAGAAGTCGAATCCAATGCTGACATGGGTCCGCACTTTTTTATCCTGGTCGCAATACATAACAGAAAATTCAAGCGGACCTAAAGCGGAATCATACCCCATGGAAACGCTGTAACCGGTAAGCATGTTATCGGATTTGAAATCTTGGGCATCGAGGCCTTGAAAATTATACAGGGCGGCATTCACATGCCCGGAAATGAAAGCGCTTTTCGCCAGCTGGTACTGCAGCCCCAATTGCACGGTGGCCAGGCTGCCGGTTTTTACTTCCGATTCATTCAAGCCGTCGAAAGGGACCTGGTTGCGTATAATTTCTTTTACTCCGCCGGCCTGGAACTGGTCGCCGATGTACGGGTTGTCTTCCAGTATCCATGCGATCTGCAGGCGCTGACTCCATGAAAAGCGGGTATTGATTTCGGAATAGTGATTACCGCGGAAATTTAGTTTCAGGTAATTGTCAGACGAAAAGATTAAGGAATCGATGGACACGGTGGTGTCGCTGGCGGAATAGTCAAACTCCGGATTGTTGTTATACGTAAATCCCGCTTCCGTCCGAACGGACCAGCCTTTCGTCGGGAAGTATTTTTTATTCACATTGTTGAATGCATAAAACAGGTACGTGTAGCCAAAATGATTGTTGCTGTTGTATATGAAACCGGGTATTTCTTCCGTTTTTATTTTGGAATAGGTAAACTGCTGGCCGATACCTATTGCAGACACCAAATTGAGATTATTCTCCAGCCGGAAATCAGCGATGTGAGCAGCGCTTCGCAGGGTTTCATAGAGCCGGAAATCCCGGTACAGGGGATAGTCGATGGATTCATAATAATAGTCCAGCACGGCGCGGGCCGTTCTTTTCCTGTTGATGTATTTAAAATACTCTCCGTAAATGCGCGGGTTTTCGCTCAGGGCCACCGATACCAGTGCACGTGATTCTTTTAAAAACAAGTCGCGGGATGTCCAGTTCAAATGGAGTGACAATTTTGTGAAGTCATTGTAGTTGAGCGCGAATTTGACGTCGGTAAGCGGAAACTCTTCCACATGAAAATGCATTTCCATGCCATCGCCGGCGGCTGCCGGAACGTAGTCATACCGGATTATTTTGTAATAACGTGATCCGTAAACACGCCGGATGGCATGATTCATTTCCCCGGTCGAATATTGCCTTCCTTCTTTCAGGTTCAGGAGCCCGAAGAAAAAATCCGGCTTCGTATGCTGAAGCCCGTCGACCGTAAAGTTGCTGATGAACGTGGTCCTTTCGGCAGGAAGCCTGTCTTTCCCGAACTTCACCGGGCCGTAAATAGCAGCGAGTGAATCGGCGAGTTTTTTAAAATAAGGATAGTATTGACGCCCGGTCTCTTTGCCTATGTCAATGATGGAATCGGAGGCCTCGAAGCTTCCTGCTGTATAGTCTTTGATGTCAGGCAGGATAAATAAATTGCATTGGGCCTTATGCAGCTCAAAGGTGGCGGCATCCTTGAAAAAACCAATTTGCAGGAGAATGTCCAGTGCGGTTTCCAGTTCTTCGGCTTTCAGAAGTCCCGAGTTGAGGTTTACGCCGATCACGTAATCGGCGCCCATCTTGCGCGCGTCCAGGACGGGAAAGTTATTGACCACGCCGCCGTCCACCAGCAATTTGCCATCGTATTTAACCGGGGTAAACACGGAAGGAATGGCCATGCTGGCCCGGATGGCCGTCACAATATTCCCATGATCCATCACCACGGCATTTCCCGTAGCCAGGTCTGTGCCAATGCATTGAAAGGGAATGGACAGCTTCGAAAAATCGGTGATGTTACACACCGGCCTGAAGACTTCCGAAAATTTCAGCCACAATTCCTGGCCTTCAATAATGCCTTTGCCAATTTTGAATTTGCCGTCCATGTAAGGAATTTCGATGGCGTATTTCTGATACTCACTTTTTTCTTCATAGGAAATCGTTTTCAATTGCGGCGAGGTGGAAAAGAGGAGGCTCCAGTCCAAAGGCCGTGTCATCTTTTCAATGGTGTCGCCCGAATAGCCTGCCGCATACATGGCGCCGATAATGCTTCCCATGCTCGTGCCCGTGATGCAGTCGATTTTTAAGCCGGCGCTGTCAATGGCCTGCAGGATACCGATATGCATTAGGCCTTTGGCGCCGCCGCCGCTCAGGGTCAAACCGATTTTAGGCCGTTGCGCTTCTGCAGCCTGTACGATGAGCAAAGCGAGGATGCACAGAAAATATTTTATTTTCATATTCGATGGTGGAAATTGAGTCCGCGCCGGCAAATCACCTGCCTGCAGGCATTCGTTGTTTACTCTGCTTTGGCGACTTTTACCCGTTTACTTTTCGCCGCTGCCACCAGGGCATGGTAATCTTTTTCGTTCTGGCCGGCGTAGGCAAAGGCAAATTTAGCCAATGCTTCATCCAGTTCATCGCTGTTGCCCACGTAACCGGCAATGAGGGCAGCATCTCCCGATTTGGCATGTGCCTGTGCCGTGGCCCAGGCGCAAAGTGAGCAATATTGCGGCAGGTTTTCAAGTTTCACTTTATCCGGATCAAATTCGACTCCTCCTTTCATGTCGCGCAACTGGCGAACGTAGAAGTGTATTTTGTCTACCTCGCCCCATCCCAGCAGGATATCGGGAGCTCCCTGGATGATACGCTGGCCGGAAACAACCCGCTGTCCATGGTTTGGATAAATGGATTTTTTCAGGAAGGGCTCCAGGACAGAAGGCTGTGCTTCCTTCAGCTGTAAAAATAACGGGTCCCGGCCGTTGTTGCCGGTTAAAAAGAGAACCCAGCAACGCGTGCCCACGCTGCCCACGCCGACCACTTTCCGGACTGCATCTACAACGCGATAGTTCATCAGGATGTTTTTCTTGTCGTCGGGCAAGGAAGCAAAGTATGAATCCAGGAAAAACCCAAGGGCCTCGTTCAGCGGACGGCCTGCCTGCGTATGTGTTTCATGCACGATGAATGGCGCATCGTCACGAAGAAGATTTTTTTTGTTGACGATGTCCGTCAGTTTGCCCAGGACCTGCATATGGGTACGGGAACGCGCTTTCCCGAATATTTTTTCGGCACCCTTGCGCCCAGAGGCATTCAGGGCTCCCAGTATTTTACTTTCATCAATGGTGGAATACCAGACTTCCAGGTTACCCATGGCGGCATATTCTTTCATCCGCTTTCGGTACGAACGGACGGTTGCCAGGACAGATTCTTTGCATAGTTCTTCGCTGGCGCCAAGAAATCTTCCCGCCGCCACCACGCTGGCCACGAGGCGTTTGATATCCCACTCCCAGGGGCCGGGCAGTGTTTCATCAAAGTCGTTGATGCCGAACACCAGGTTTCGTTCGGCGGAGGCAAATACACCGAAGTTTGCCACATGAAGATCGCCGCAGGCCTGCACGCCGATTCCGGAGGTGAAGTTGTTCGCGGCCAAATCGGCGGCCATGATCGCGGCGCCTCCGCGCAGGAAAGCAAAAGGAGATGCCAGCATGCGCGCATAGCGGATGGGAACCAACTGGGGCAGACGAGAGGTCGCCTGGAGCTCCAGTATGGAAACCGGGTCGGCGCGTTCCCGGGAAGGATGGTAGTCGCCCTGGCGAAGACGCGGAAACTTTTTTCTCAGCATTTTGCCTTTTGCAATCCGGTCTTCAATACTTATTTGAGGAGAGTTAAAATGATTTAAAAGAGAGGTTTTCATTGGTTGGAGATGGATTTGCAATTTATAGCGTATTTTCTGTTTCGGAAAAATTATTTGCACCCTTTCAGCCATATGAACCGCGGAGAAAACGGCATGCCACCGATTTCCCATCCTGCACCTTTGTTCCCGTGCAGCTTCGATCCGTACGTAAGCGCGATATTCGCATACTGGCTGGGTTCCCATCTGAAGCCGCCGGTCTTCGCTTCGTTTTCATAGAACATATATTTTGCGTACAAAGACAAGGAATAACCGTCAGCGGTCAGGCGATCCTGGTCGTTCCGGTAAATATAGGCGGCGGCGGTAAATTCCCATTTCGGAAAAAGCGAAAAAAGGTATTCATGAACATATGTCCGAACGATCCGGGCGATGGCAGGTGCGTCGCTTATTTATTTTTTCTGTTCCAGCGTAACCTTGATAATCTTGCCATTAAATTTAGAAGATGCACCGTAATCAGCAACAGGTGTTCCATCGTCAACGCCGATGTCCGCTAAGTCGTCAACAGAGAAGATTCCGGCCTGCGTGCGCGTTAGTACTCCTTCGGCAATTTTGGTTCCGTCAAGTGTAATGGTTCCGGTTCCGCCTTTTCCCATTCCTTCGCCATCGTATTTAAAATGGTATGCCAGTTGATAATGCCCGGCGTTCAGCGCCTGCGTGGCGGCGATACTAGTTGATTCCATGCCGAGGAAGTTATAGGTAAATGTTGGCTTGCCGTTTTTAAGATAAAAGGACAGGCCGCCAAACCGTCCGCCCTGGCAAACGATTACCCCGTTACCGTTTTCTCTAATAACCACATCGGCAGTGATCGTGTACGATTTATTACGAAGGTCAATAAATACATCGACACCCATTCCTTTCATCCCTTCTCCGTATGTTACAGAAGTACGGTGGCCCATCACGGTTGGCCTCCCCATCATTTCTGCGTTCGTTCTTTCAAGCAACCGGTCGTCAACAGGCAACACATGGTATCTTTCTGCTTCCTTCATAAATTCAGCCTGCAGTTCTTTCAGTTTATCGGGATATTTCGACGCAAGATTTACCGACAGGCTGAAATCTTCATTGGCATTATACAAATCCCAAATGTCTTCAGTCAGGATATGTGAAGGTTTCGGATTCCAAGCTGCCCGATGGATGGTTCTTGCCACCCAGCCATTTTTATAAATACCGCGGTTGCCGAACATTTCAAAATATTGCACGGTATGTCTTTCCGGAACTTTGGCATCGTTAAAAGTATATTCCAGGCTAGTGCCTTCAATGGGATCCTGTTTAATGCCGTTCACGATTTCAGGTGCCGGAATTTTGCAGGCTTCGTAAACCGTAGGGGCGATATCGATAACATGTCCGAACTGCGAACGGATTTCGCCTTTCGCCCGGATGCCGGCAGGCCAGTGAATGACCATGCCGTTCCGCACGCCTCCGAAATCAGAAGCCACCTGTTTCGTATAGGAAAAAGGAGCATCCATGGCCACAGCCCAGCCGGCCGCAAAATGCGGATAGGTGGAAGGGCCGCCCCATTCGTCATAGTGT
>Ga0315912_10000976_pt1 | contig 39595 bp, 18 predicted proteins | sample VfabasoilMG_FD_204469 | JGI IMG/M metagenome (GOLD analysis project Ga0315912, IMG submission 204469) | Garden soil microbial communities collected in Santa Monica, California, United States - V. faba soil | ecosystem: Environmental > Terrestrial > Soil > Garden | place: USA: California... | reverse complement strand
CCTTCGCTTCACTCACCCGGGATTGCTCGGCACGAAGGCCGATTTCCAAGAACGCTACGTCCAGCCCATCGAGCGCGGCGACGACGGCGCTGCCCTTCGCCTGCGCCAGCTGATCCGCCCCTTCCTGCTCAGGCGTCTCAAGCGTGACGTGGCCGCCGATCTGCCGCCGCGCCAAGATGCCGTGCTGACCGTCCAGCTCAGCGAGGAGGAACGTACTCTCTACGATGCGCTCCACGCGGCCAAGCGTCAGGAGGTCCGAGACGCGCTGGCCGAGGGCGGGAGCGTGATGGCTGCGCTCGAGGCGCTGCTCCGCCTGCGCCAAGCCGCTTGTCACCCAGCGCTGGTGCCCGGGCAAACGGCCGAGAGCTCGTCGAAAGTCGAGGCCCTGTTGGAAGCGGTGGAGAAGGCAACCCTGGACTCGCACAAGTGCATCGTGTTCAGCCAGTGGACCTCCTTGCTCGACTTGGTCGAGCCGGAGCTGGAGAGGAGCCAGATCGAGTGGGTCCGCCTCGACGGGACCACGCGTGATCGCGCGGCGGTGGTGACCCGATTTCAGGATCCAGCGGGCCCTCCCGTTCTCCTGTCGTCGCTCAAGGCGGGTGGCACGGGCCTCAACCTCACCGCCGCCGATCACGTCTTTCTACTGGACCCGTGGTGGAACCCAGCAGCCGAGGACCAAGCCGCCGACCGCGCCCACCGCATTGGCCAGACCAGGCCGGTCACCGTCTATCGGCTGGTGGCAAAGGACACCATCGAGGAGGGGATCTTGGCTCTGCAAGCGCGGAAAAAGCAGCTGGCCGAGATCGCGCTCGGCGAGGGAGGAGCTGCTGCTGGCCTGACCCGCGAAGATCTGCTGCAGCTCCTGAGCGGCTGAAGAGTCAGGAGCTGGGCGCGCTCAGGAGCTCAAGCGCGCCTGGAACACCGGATGCGGCGAGCTCTCGGCTTGGTGCCGGATCGCATTTTTGGCGGCGGCCGGATTGGTGAAGAAGTCGACCCGGCGATCGGCGTAGGGAAGCACCTCCTCAATCGCAGCTTGGCTCGAAAGCACGAAGGCCACGGGCTCGAAGCGTCGCGCGAGGTGCTCCACCATGTGCAAGACGGCACGCCTGTACGCGCGACTGGCAGGGCTCGGGGCCAGCCGGCAATCGTAGAGCAGCGCGAAAGAGCCCGCTCCGGCGCCATCGACTGCATGCAACATGGCATCGACCGCCGAAACGAAGGACTGCAGGGTGCGAAAGCGACGCTCGGAGCGCACCACTTCCACTCTGGCCTCCTCGAAGTCGACGTCGACCGCGAAGAATTCACAGGTGTGGACGCGCACCATTTAGACATCGTGACGGGATCCGGCCGACCGATCAAGATGGCCGAAAGCCTCACATGTCTCCCACAGGCGCACATCGGCCGTCGTTTTCGGGGCAGCGTTTTTGGGGCAGCGTTTTTGGGGCAGCGTTTTTGGGGCAGCGTTTTTGGGGCAGCGGGCTTTGGTCTCGGGGCAGCGGGCTTCGTTTTCGGGCAGCCCGAACGACTGCCTGGACCCGCTGCCTGGACCTGCTGGAGACCATGGACTACAGGCCCAAACGATGGTCGAGCTGCCGTTTCATCCGGCTGCACTGTCCTGGTTTCGGGAGACCTACCCTGGCCCCACCCCGATCCAGGAGCGCGCCTGGCCCCTGCTCGCCCAGGGCCGGGACGTCTTGGTGGCTGCTCCGACGGGCTCGGGCAAGACCCTGTGTGCCTTTCTGGCGGGCCTCAGCGACCTCGCGACGGAGGCCGCGACGGGCCAATTGCCGCGCGAGCTCCGTGTCCTCTACATCTCGCCGCTCAAGGCGCTCGGCAACGACATCGAACGCAACCTCAAGCGGCCCCTGGCGGGGATCGCCGAGCGCCTGGGACCCATGGCAGACGGCGGTCTGCCCATCGTGAGCGCAGTTCGCAGCGGGGACACCTCCGCCCGCGAACGAGCGCGCATGCTCAAGCAGCCACCCCACGTCTTGGTCACCACGCCCGAGTCACTCTACATCCTGCTCACGAGCGAGCGTGGACGAGAGATGCTCGGTACGACTCGGACCGTCATCATCGACGAGATCCACGCCCTCCTGCCGAGCAAGCGCGGCGCTCACCTCGCCCTCTCCTTGGAGCGCCTCGACGCCCTGTGCAAACAGCGCACGGGCAGCTCCCCGCAGCGCGTTGGGCTGTCGGCGACGATGCGCCCCCTGTCCGAGGTCCGTTCCTACTTGTGCGGCACGAGCCCCGCACGACGCGCCGCCTGCGCGGTCATCGACGCCGGCCATACACGGCCGCTCGACATCGAGCTCTGGGTACCCAGTTCCCCACTGGAGGCCGTTACTTCGGCAGAGGTGTGGACGGAGATCTACGACGAGCTCGCACGGCGCATCCAGAGCAAGAAGACGACGCTCGTCTTCTCCAACACTCGCAAGCAAACCGAACGGGTCACGCGTTTCCTGGAGGAGCGTCTTGGCCCCGATCTCGTCACCAGCCATCACGGCAGTCTGTCCAAGGAGCTGCGCGAGAACGCCGAGCGCAGGCTTGCCGCGGGGAACCTCCGAGCCCTCGTGGCGACGGCTTCGCTCGAGCTCGGCATCGACGTGGGCGACGTCGAGCTGGTTTGCCAGCTGGGCTCGCCAGGAAACATCGCGACGTTCCTGCAGCGAATCGGCCGCGCGGGCCACCAGGTGGGAGGCACCTCGCACGGGCTCCTGATCCCGACCACGCGCGACCAGCTCATCGACTGTCTCGCGCTCCTCTGCGCAAGGAAGAACGGCTCCCTCGAAGCGCTCTCCATGGCGCAGGCACCGCTCGACATCCTCGCCCAGCAGGTGGTGGCCACTCTCGCCAGCGGTGATTTGCAAGAGCGCGAGCTTTTCCAGCTGGCTGCGGGCGCCAGTCCCTACGCAAGCCTGCGCCAAGCAGACTTCGACAACGTGCTGCGGATGCTGGAGGACGGTTTCGTCACGACACGCGGGCGGCGGAGCGCCTATGTCCATCGTGACGAGACCAGCCAGCGCCTGCACGCCAGGCGAGGCGCGCGCCTGGCCGCCATCACCTCCGGGGGAGCCATCCCGGACTCCTTCGACTACGACGTCTTGCTCTTGCCGGAGGACGTGCGCATCGGCAGCGTGCACGAGGACTTCGCCATCGAATCGTCGGCTGGCGACGTTTTTCAGCTGGGAAATCGCGCCTACCAGATCGAGAAAGTCGACCCGGGCACGGTTCGGGTGCGCGATGCGACCGGCATGTTGCCGAACCTGCCGTTCTGGATCGGAGAGGCGCCGGGGCGCAGTCGCGAGCTTTCGCACGAGGTCTCGACCCTGCGCACCAGCCTCGTTTCGCCAGAAGGCGCCCAAGAAAGCGCGCTCTCCGCTTGGCCCCCAGAGCTGCGAGTAGCCCCCGCTGCCCTGGAGCAGGCGAAGTCGTACCTGGCCGAAACGCGGCGCGTGCTCGGTCTGATGCCGAGCGAAGAGACGCTGGTGGCCGAACGCTTCTTCGACGAAGTCGGCGGCATGCACGTGGTCGTCCATGCCCCCTTCGGAAGTCGGGTCAATCGGGCCCTCGGCCTGCTCTTGCGCAAGCGCTTCTGCCGCGGGTTCAACGTCGAGCTCCAGGCCGCAGCGGGGGAGGACGCCATCCTGCTCAGCTTGGGTCCCATGCACAGTTTTCCGCTGGAAGACTTGCGGCACTACTTTTCCCCCGCTCGCGCTCGAGAAACGCTGGTCCAGGCCCTGCTCGACTCGCCGATGTTCCCTACGCGCTTCCGTTGGAACGCCTCGCGCTCGCTCGCCATCCTGCGCTCGCGCGGCGGCCGCCGGGTGCCGCCCCGCTTCCAGCGCATGGACGCTGACGACCTCTTGGCGCAGTGCTTCCCCGACCAGGTTGCCTGCCTGGAGAACATCCAGGGGGATCGAGAGATCCCAGACCACCCGCTGGTGACGCAGACCATCGACGACTGCCTGAACGAGGCGATGGACGTGGGGCGCTTGGAGCGCCTGCTCGGGGATCTCGCCGCTGGCAACGTGGAGCTCTTGGTTCGGGACGTACCGGAGCCGTCGCCACTCGCTCACGAGGTTCTCACCGCGCGGCCCTATGCCTTCCTCGATGACGCTCCGCTCGAGGAACGCCGGGCGCAAGCCGTGAGACTGCGCAAGCTTGCGACCGACCCAGACCTGCTGCGTGAGACCCGGCTGACCCAAGACGCCATCGACGAGGTTCTAGAGGAGGCCCGCCCCGATCCGCGCGACCCCGACGAGCTGCACGACGCGCTCGCCGTCTACACCTTCTTCGTGCCGAGCGAGATCACGGCATTCGAGCGTGACGCGAATCGCGAGCTTGCGCAGACGCTGCTCGATGCAGGTCGCGCCAGCTGGCGCATGGAGGGCGAGCCCAAGTGGCTCCTGCCCAAGCGCTACGTGGAAACGTTCGCGCTCATGCGGGCGGGCGACGAGGCCGCGCTCGGGACCTTCGTGCGAGGAAGGCTCGAGTGGGCCGGACCGACCACGGCGGCAGAGCTCGGCGCCCTCCTTCGCGTGCCAGCTGCCGAGGCCCGCCTCGCGCTCGAGGCCCTCGAACGCGAGGGCTTCCTCATCCGTGGCCGCTTTCGAGCGGGGGCCCGAGAGGACGAGTTCTGCGAGCGGCGCCTGCTGGCCCGCATGCAGCGCCGGACCTTGGGTCACGAGCGGCGCTCCATCGCGCCCGTGTCTCCGGCCCAGCTCTTGGCCTTCTTCATGCGCTTTCAGGGCGCCGACCCCGACTACCGGCGGCGGGGAGTCGAAGGCACCTACCAGGTCATCGCGCAGCTCGCGCACTTTCCCGTGGCAGCAGCGGACTGGGAGGCCCACGTGCTCAAGGCCAGAGTGGCCGACTACGATCCGAGCCACCTGGACGCACTGACCGAGTCGGGGCGGGTCGCCTGGCAGGTGCAGCCGCGAAGCGTGCGGCGACTCGGGCGCGGCACGCCAGTCATGCTCGCCCCGCGCGAGGAGCTGGCACGGTTCGCAGCCCAGACGGCGGCCCTGGCCCAAGCGGCGGAGCCGGGTTTGAGCTCCCCCGCCGCGCGGGTGCTCGCACGTCTACGCGCCGGCGGCGCAGCCTTCCTGAGCGACCTCACCTCGGGCATGACGCTCCTGCCGACCCAGACGGAGTCCTTGCTCGCCGAGCTGATTTCCTCGGGAGTGGCCAGCACCGACGGCTTTTCCGGCCTGCGCGCACTGATCGGACGCGGCCAGAGCGGCCATCGCGCCCACCACTTTCGTCGCCCTACGAGGCGAGCGGAGGGCAAGGGGCTGGCCCTGGCGCGAACGGGCCGCGTGGGCCTCACGCCTGCCTTTCGAGCCCAGGTGGAGAGCGAACGCGACGAGATCCTGCAGCGTGAGGATGAGCTCCTGTACACGGCCCGTCTCCTGCTCCGGCGTTGGGGCGTCGTCGTGCGCCATGTGCTCGCGCGCGAACCGAACCTTCCGCCGTGGCGCGACCTACTGCGCGTGTTCCATCGCTTGGAGGCCCGCGGCGAGATCCGCGGCGGTCGCTTCGTCACCCTGCTTTCGGGTGAGCAGTTCGCTCTCCCCGAAGCGCTCGCGCTCCTCCGAAGCTCCGAGAAACGCGGTGCCTCCGAAGCTGCGGTCGAGCTCGCCGCCTCCGATCCCCTCAATCTGGCCGGTCTTCTGACACCCGAGCCTCCCGCTGCACGGCGACCAGGCAACGTCGTCGTTCTGCGCGGTGGACGCTACGAGGCAGCACCCAGCCCGCTCAGCTCAGCTGCGCAACGAGCTGTTGCGCTGGCGAGAAGGCACCATCGGTCGTGAGCGCACGCCGGGCGAGCATGAGCGCCTTCTTGGCGTCGCCTTGGTCCGCCGCGATCTGGGCCTGGCGATAGTACGCCTCTGCCTTGCCCATACCGATGTCGCCCTTGCCGAGGGCAATCACCTGCAGTGCGCGCACCGCCATGTCGTAGCGCCCTGAATCCTGAGCCCGGATGGCCAGCTCACTCGCCACCTCACCGTTGGAGCGATCCGTCATCAGCGCCGTTTCCAGCCAGGTGAACATGCCATCCACGTCGCCGCGTGCATCGGCCACCGAGGCAAGGCCGTGTTGCAGGAGGGCGAGCTCGGGCGTACGGCGCTTGCCGTGGACCTCGAGCGCTTCGTCGAGGGCGGATTGAGCGCGCTCGACCTCACCCTGATACAGGTAGGCGCGCGCGAGCTTGGTGACGATGAGATACGGCTCGCGCGTGAGCGGGCGTGCCTGCTCGAACAGCTCACAGGCGGTCGGTGCGTCGCCGGCCAGGAGCATCAAGTCGCCCGCTTCGACCAAGAGCGCAAAACGACCAGCCGGCTCCTCCGCTACCGCGGCTTCGGCAAGCAAGAGATCCGCCAGCTCGCGGTGTGCGCCTCCCTTGGCGTAGGCGTCGCGTAGGGTGGAGAGGACCTGGGCGTCCCGCGGATAGTCGCGCAGCGTGGCCGTCAATTGGTCCTTGGCTCGCATGGGGTCGCCGAGCTCCGTCGCCGCTGCGGCGAGGCTGAGCGCGGCCTGCCTCCGATCGGCGCCCGAGCTGGCGTCGAAGAGCGCCTGATACGCGGAAATGGCCGCTTCGAAGTCCCCCGCCCCCTGCGCCAACGCGCCCAGACGCAGAGCCACCTGCGCGTCGCCTGGCTGCCGCTCCAAGTAGCTCAAGAGCCCTTGAACAGCCCCGTCGACTTGGCCGCTTTCCTCGCACTGCGCGGCGAGGGAAAGCGCAACCTTGCGCATGCGGTCGAACTGACCGCTGTCGGCGTAGCTCGCCTCGAGCCGCTCCAGGATCTCGCGCCGGCGCGCCTGGATCTCGGCCTCCTGGTCCTCGGGCAACAGCTGATCGAGTGCGCGCGCCAGATCGGCCGCCGCCTGTTCCATGGCTGGCGGCTGGGAGGCACGTTCCCGCTCGAGCACCCGTGCGCGCAGATCGAGCAAGTCGCCGAGCGTCATCTCGTCCTCCCGCGCAATCGCCGCGCCGAGCTGCTCGAGCGCAGCGTCCACCTGACCCGACATCACCATGTAGTCGACGGCACTCCGCAGCAGCCCGGCGTCCTCCTGCTGCCGTGAGAATGCCTCCAGCATGGCGGCCGCCGCCTGCGCAGGATCGCCCAGCCGCTGGTCGTAGATGCCGGCCGCTTCGCTCAGGCCCAGCACCGCCGCTCCGACGTCCGTTGCCCGCTTGGCGCGCTCGAGCAAGACGTCCGCCAAGCGTCCGAAGTCTTCGCTCTCGCGCAGATAGGCCACGTAGTTCTCGCCGATTCGTCCGTCGCCAGGCGCCACTTCGTAGCCGAGCTCGAGCGCCAGACCGAGGCCGCGCTGGTCGCCCTCGGCTTGCTTGAGCAGAACGAGCTCGAGTGCGACCTCCGCAGCGCGAGGGCCCGACTCGGCGCGCGCCAGGTACTCGAGCACGTCTGAGCGGTCCGAGGGACTGCCCGTCGTGCCGAGCAAGCGATGAAGCGTGCGCAAGTAGTCGAGGTTCGTCTGCGCGACGCTCAGTCCCGAAAGCAAGAGGCTGCTCGCCTCCTCCGGCGTCTCGGCGTAGAGGCTCGCCAGCTCCAGGCCGTAGACGACGACCTGAGCGCTGTCGCTGCGCTCGCGCGCCTTGTCGAACAGCTCGGTGCAAAGGGCGCGGAGCTCGTCCATGCGTCCGGCCTTGCGCAAGAGCTCCACCAGCACGCGAGCTGCTTCCGCGAAATCCGGCTCCGCTTCCAGCGTTTCTCGCAGATCCTGCTCGGCCTCGTCCAGCCGCCCAGCCCCGATCATCAGCCGGATCCGCTCCATGCGCAGGAGCTCCCGATCCTCGCGCTCCTCGACCTGATCCTCCACCTTGGCGATGCAGGCCTCGATCGCAGCTTCCTTGCCAGAGCGGCGATAGAGCAGGAGCAGTGGCTGCCACACGCGACGCTGTCCGGGTGCCACCTCGAGCAGGCGCTCGTACAGGGAGGCTGCCTGCTCGTCCCGGCCCAAACGCTCGGCGAGGAGCGCCGCCAAGCGCAAGCGCAAGGTGAGCTCGGCCTCGCCGCTGTGCAGGTCGGCCAGGCGCTCGACCAGGGAAGCGGCGAGATCGTAGTCACGATCGGCCTCCGCCAGATCGGCACGCTCGAACAGCTCGGCCCGCGCCTCGGCGGGGGCCAGCGCTTCTTGCGCCAGCTGGATCCTGCGGCTCAGGAAGGTGCGCAAGGCTGGGCCGTCAGCGAGGGCGCGCGCCAGCTCCAGGCCACGCATGAGTAGGGCTGCGTCCGCGTCCGCCTCGGCTGCGGCCAAAAGGTGCGCCTGGAGCTGACTTTGCTCGGACCCAACCGCGCGGGCCGCATCGAGGTAGGCATGTACGAGCTCACTGGTGCGAAAGCCCCGGGTCACCACCGGCTCGAGCACGGCGAGGGTCCGCGCGTCGTCGGCACGCAGTCTGATGGCGCGCAAGAGGTGGGTCGCTGCATCCGCGCGACCTGCCGAAAATTCGAAGGCCGCCAGACGATACAGCGCGTCGGCGAGTGTTTCGGTGCTTTCGTCTGCGCCCGGAGCATCGACGAAGCGCGCGAGCGCGGCCTCAGTGCGCGCGGGGTTGCGCAGCTGAGCGAGCACCGCATCGAGAGCCAAGAACGAACGCCTGCTTCGGTATCCGCTGGCCAGCGAGCGCTCCAAGAAGTCCGCAGAGCGCGACCAGTCGAGCTCCAGCTCCGCTGCCTTGCCCAAGCGATACCAGAGCTCGCCGGCCACTTCCGGGCGGTCGGCGCTGGCGAGAGCGATCTCCTCGAGCGTGTCCCACAGCTTGCTCGCGGCGCCGAGGCGCTCGGCAAGCTTGCGGGTGGCGTCGATCAACTTGGCATTCGTGGGTTGCAGGCGAAGTGCCTCGAGCCGAGTGAGCAGGGCCTGGTCGAGCTCTTCGTTCTTCTCGAAAATGACCGAGCGCGTGACCAAGAGGCCTGCCGCCGTTGCCCCCTCCGCCGAGCGCAGCTGCTCGGTGATGGCAGCTTGCAGTAGCTCCACCTTGCCCACCGAGCGCAGGCACTCCTCGAGCCGCAATGCCTCCTCCGCCGAGCGCGTCGCCGCCTCGAGCGCCGACTCGAGCAGCTCGCGTGCCTGCTGTTCGTTGCCCCGGGCTTCCGCGATGCGTTGCAGCTCGAACAGGATCAAGCTCTCCGCGATCGGCTCCTCGCCGTCGGACGTGGCTCCGCGCCGACCCACCACCAGCGCCAGAGTCCGATAGGCCTGTTCGGCACGATCCAGCTCACCGCGCTCCCGTGCGAGCTCGGCCAAGAGCATGAGGATGCCTGGATCCATGCGCTCGATCTTGGCGGCTTCCTCTGCCTGCCCGAGGGCCTCGTCCACGCGCCCGTCTGCACGCGCAATGCGGGCCAAGAGCTTGTGGACGGACGCGCGTTCCTTGGTGCGGCGGCGGCCGAACTCCTCCAGCAGCCCCTGCAAGATCTCGCGGGCACGATCGAAGCCACCGAACTCGAGGAGAGCATCCGCAAGCAAGACCTTGAGCTCGCGTTCGCCGGGCGCGAGGCGCAGCGCCATCTCCAAGAACTCGACTGCTCGGTCGAGGTGCTGCAGGTGGCGCCTCTCGACGAAGGCGGCACGGCGACAGTACTCGATGCGTGTCTGATCGTCGGGGGCGTACTCGACCCCGCTCTCCAGCACCGCAGCGAGATCCTTCCAGTCCTCGAAGGTCGTGTAGACGTCGAGCAGCAGCCGGCGCGCCTCCAGAGCCGCCGGGTCGAGCTCGAGCTCACGTTCGAGCAACTCGCGTGCGGCCGTGGGCTCGTCAGCTGCCAAAAGTGCCGCGCCCAGGCGCCCGACCACACCGCGACGCAGGAGCTGCCCCTCAGCGCCATCGGTGGCAGCGGGAGTGATACCGAGCAGTTGCTCCAGCCACGAGACTTCCTGCGCTCGTTCGCCCGCGGCGTGAGCCAGCTGGGCGAGCCGGTCGAGGGCGGCTGGGCTGGGGCTGGCCACGACCGACGCACGGAAGGCCTGCTCCAGCCGGGCAGTGTCCGAAAGGTGGTCCTCGGCGAACAGGCCGGCACGCACCCACATCTCCGAGGCGCGGCGACGGTCCGTGCGCACGACGATGCTCGCCTGCTCCTCGAGCATGTGCACTGCTTCTTCGAAGCGCTCGAGCACAAGCAGGAGGCCGATCGACTCCTCGATGGACGACTCGTGGCCGGGCTGATCGACGAGGTTTTGCGCCAAGACTGCCAAACGCTCGTCGGGCGGCGACTTGAGGATGCCCATGACGCGAGCCTGATCCAGGCGCAAGAACAGGCGCCTATCGAGTGGCGGGCCCAGCTTGAGCTCGCGCCCACGCAGGACGAGCAACTGCTCGAGCCGCCCCGCAGCTTCGTGGAGCTGACTCATCAGCGCGATGGCAGGGGCATGGTCCGGCACGTCCTCGAGCAGGCCTTCGCCGATCTCGACGGCGCGCGCAGAAAGGCCACCCTGGGCTGCAATCTCTGCAGCCCGGAAGCGGTACTGGATCACCTCGGGCGCGGGGAACGATAGCTTCGCGGCACTTTCGAGTAGGTCGACGGCGCGGCCCGTGTTGCCGGCGCTTCCCGCCAAAAGCACCAGCTGATCCGTCGCCCAGGCGGCGCAGGCACTGGCTTCGGCACTGGGCTCACCCTCTTCGTCTGCCTCCGCCAAGCGGGCCACGGCAACCTCGAGCAGGTGCTCCAGGATGGCCACGCTCCCTTCGAGGGCGCGCCCGATCGCGACCTCGCCGGCCTCACGTAGGCTGACCAGATCTCCACCGCATACCTTGGACAGGAGGAGCAGGCTGTCCACCAAGGGCTTGCCCGGACTGCGGCGCTGCAAGTCAGAGAGGACTCGCAAGCTCGCCTCCTTCGGAAAATCCGCCACCGCGCGGCGCAACACCATCTCGGCAGAGTCGGGATCGTGTGCGGCATCCCGATACCAAAGCGCGAGCTGGAACTTCAGGTCGTGGGCGAGCTCGGGTTCGAGGTCCGTGCTGGCAGCCACCCGATCGGACACACCCATCAGCACTTCGTCCCAGGCTGCCCCCGTGGCGTGGCTGCCGAAGGCCGATACGAGCTCGGCGTCGACGGTCTGGCGCGCCGCGGCCGCTCTCACGAAGCTCGCCGCGGCTTCGCGGTACAGCCCAGCCTTGAGGCCAACGCGGAAGACGTCGGTGGCCAGCCCGAGGTCGGTCGGGGCATGCTCGAGGGCTGCCTGGTAGGCGGACGTAGCTCGATCGAGGCGCAGCGTGTGCTCCTCTTCGATGCGGCCGTGAGCGAGGTGGAGGCGCCTCAGCACCTCGGAGTCCTTGCTCCGCGCGATCGCTTGTTCGTAGCCAGCCGCGGCTCGGTCGAAGCGACGCGACAGATGGGCCAAGCGGATCATGTGGTCTTCGGTGGACGAGTCGGTGGCGAGCGCGAACGCACGGGCCACGAGCTCGAGCGCCTCCGGGGCGCGGCCATCCGCCTCCTCGATGCGTGCCGATTCGACCAGCACCTTCGCACGGAACGCATCGTCTGGTCCTGCAGCCAAGCGCGCTTCCAGAAGGCCCACCAGCTCGCGCAAGTCACCAGCACGCACCAATGCCTCGGCCAAGGACTCGCTGGCCTGGTGCGCGAGCGCTGCCACCTCCATCAACGCCCTCATGCCAGCACGCGCGCCGGCATGCGCTGGGTCGAGCTCGAGTGCCGCCGCGTACGAGCCCGCGGCCTTGGGGGCCGCATCCAAGTGGCTGCGCTGGAGGTCACCGAGCTCTGTGAGCTGGGCCACCTGGCGCGTAACACCGCCTGGCCGACCTGCCGCTGCACGCCCGAGCTCCTCGATCGAGAGCGCCAGGGTCGCTGCTGCTCGGTCGGCGTGTCCAGCCAACAGCTCGAGTGCGACCAAGCGATCCACGGTCTCCTCGGTCCTGCCAAAGCGCTCTTCGACTTCGCGGTAGCGCAGGATGGCGCTCTCCGGGTCGGTCAGGTGCTCGGCGTACACCTCGGCCGCGCGGACCAGATCCGAGCGCACCTGAGCGTCGTCGGCGGACGCCTGTGCGCGCGCCTCGAGCGCTTCCACCAAGCCGGCGTAGGCGCTGACTCGGGACAAAAGATCGATGCGCGCCGAAAGCGCCTCGAGGTCCTCCGCGTCGTGGGTCAAGCGGCGCGCCCAGAGCTCGAGCGCCTGCTCGGGTTGCCCGAGCTCGTCGGCCAGGCGCGCAGCTGCGCCCAGCACGCTCTTGATGGCTCCAGGCTCGACTTCGAGACCCGCTCGCCGCTCCAGGTAGTGGAGCAGCCGTGGGCGCAAAGCAGGGTCGACGAGAAGCGTGCTGAGCTTCTGACAGGCCAGGAGCTGCTCCGCCTTGCCGGTGCGTTCGTCGTCGGCCAACCGTGCGTAGAGATCGATGGCTCGCGCCGGATCGGCGAGGACCTCGACGGACCAATCCGCCGCCTCCACCAGGAGCGGCACCCACGAGGGCTCCGCTCGATCGTCCTCGCTCGCCGAAAGCGCTTGATCGGCGGCCAGAACCAGGGCTTCGACGTAGCGCACCGGCTGCCCGATCCCCTGTGCGAGCGCCTTGGCCAGGCTGCGCGCATCCGCATCGAGCGGGGAGAGGCGCATGACTTGGACGGAGTGAGCGAGGGCCTGGTCCTTGTCCCCGATCGCGGCAAGACCGGCTGCGGCTTGGCGATGGAGAAGCACGCGCGCCTCGTCGTCCGGGGCAATGCGGAGCTCCTCCTCGATCACGCGCACACCGCTTTCCCGGTCGCCCGCGGCGTCGTAGATGCGCTTGAGCTTGTGCAGTGCTTCCCGACGCAAGTCGTCGCTGGTCGTCGAGGGGGCCGCCACGCGCCCGAGCACCGGAATGGCGTCCATCATGCTGCCGCCCTTTGCCTCGTAGGCATCGACAGCCGCCAGGGCTTCCGCCGGCTTGAACAGGCGGTCGAGCAGGCGCGCGGCAATCGCCAAACGAAGGGCAAGGGCCGACGCCGGCTCGATGACCTCGAGGCGCGCCGTCCAGATGTCGATCAGGTCCTGATGGCGCCCCTGTTCGTCGAGACGCTTTTCCAGCACCGTGGCCAGCTGGTCGTCCGAGGGGCGCAGCAGCAAGAGCGCCTTCATGTACGAGCTGCCCAGCTCGGAATCGCCAGCGAAGTCGCGCGCGACCTTGGCCGCTTCCTCGAGCAGCTGGGCCTTCTCCGCGTCGGACTGCGATGCCGAGAGCGCGGAATCGTAGGCGCTGAGCAAGTCCGCCCAGCGCCCGGCCACCGTGAGCAGGACGGTCATGCGCTCGAAAGCCAACTTGTGGTTGGGGACCATGGAGAGCACGCGCGACAGCATCTCCAGCACGGGCTCGGTGTTCTCGAACCATTCCTCGCAGAAGTCGGCGGCGCGCAGCCCCACGGCCACGCGGACGTCGACGGCTGCCTTGGACTCCATCACCTCGGAATAGAGTGCGGCGGCTTCCTCGGGCCGATCGAGGTCGCGGCAAATCTCGTCCAGGCGATCCCAGACCGCAGCGTCGTCGGGCTTCTTGCGCGCCGCGGCGAGAGCCTTCGACAGCTCTGAAGGGAGGTTCGGTGCCCGAGAGCTTCGCTTCGACCGAGGAGGCATGGAATGGGACATCTTCGCCGCCCAGTGTAGCGACCCCAGCCGCGCGGAATGAAGGTAGGTTCGCAGGTTTGTTGGAACTTTCGCGTGGGCGCCCCGTTATCCGGCCCCGTTGTCCGGAAGGGTCATCCCCCAGTGGTGGCGCGAGCACGCACACCTGGGCCAGTCGCCCCACCTGGACAAGCGCGCACGAGCGCACCATCCTCGCCCCGCTCACCCGTATGAAGCCGCATCATGAGGGCCCAGGAGCCCAGCCCATTCGAACCGACGCGGCGCCCAACTTCATCGCCGACGTCATCGACGACGACATCGCAGAAGGCCGGCTCGGCGGCCGCTTGCAAACGCGCTTTCCGCCCGAACCCAACGGGTTTCTGCACGTGGGGCATGCCAAGGCCATCTGTCTCAATTTCAAGATGGCCGAGAAATTGCCGCAGGGCCGGTGCAACCTGCGCCTAGACGACACCAACCCCGAGGCCGAAGACGAGGCCTTCGTGCGCTCGATCCAGGAAGACGTGCGCTGGCTGGGCTTCGATCCGGCCGAGCGCGTCTACTTCGCTTCGGACTACTTCGAGAAGTTGTACGAGTTCGCGCTCCGGCTCGTCGACCGGGGCCTGGCCTACGTCGACAGCCAGAGTCCCGAGCAGATCAAAGAGAACCGGGGCAACTACCACAAGGTCGGACAGGACAGCCCCTTCCGCGAGCGCACGGCGGCCGAGAATCGGGCCTTGCTCGCACGCATGCGCGCTGGCGAGCTCGAGGAGGGCGCGTGCGTCCTTCGCGCCAAGACGCAGATGGATCACAAGAACGTGCTCATGCGCGATCCATTGATCTATCGGATCAAGAAGGCGACCCACCATCGTACCGGGGACGCCTGGTCCATTTACCCGATGTACGATTTCGCTCACCCGCTCAGCGATGCCATCGAAGGCGTGACCCATTCGCTGTGCACGCTCGAGTTCGAATCTCACCGACCGCTCTACGACTGGTTCGTGGAGAAGGTAGGCGGCTTCGATCCGGTGCCGCGCCAGATCGAGTTCGCGCGCCTCAACCTGGGCTACACCATCCTGTCCAAGCGCAAGCTCACCCAGCTGGTGGCGGAGGGGCACGTCGCGAGCTGGGACGACCCGCGCATGCCGACGATCGCCGGCATGCGACGCCGCGGCTACCTGCCCGAATCACTGCGCACGTTCTGTGACCGCATCGGTGTGGCGAAGCGCGATGGCATGGTCGACGTCTCGCTGCTCGAGCATCGCTTGCGCGAGGATCTCAATGCGCACGCGGATCGCACGATGGCGGTGCTCCGGCCGCTGAAAGTCGTCTTGACCAACTTCCCGGCAGAGGACCAGCTCCGCTTCGACGTCCCCGTTCACCCGGAGTATCCGGAGCGCGGTCAGAGGTCTGTCACGCTCACGCGGGAGATCTACGTGGAACACGAGGACTTCATGGAAGTGGCTGCCAAGAAGTGGTTCCGCCTCGCGCCCGGACAGGAAGTGCGCCTGCGGGGGGCCTGCCTGATTCGCTGCACCGAAGCGATCAAGGACGAGGCGGGCAGCATCGTCGAGCTCCGCTGCACCTGGGACCCCGATTCGAAAGGCGGCACTCCAGCGGACGGGCGCAAGGTCAAAGGCACCCTGCATTGGATCAGCGCGGCGGATGCCGCACGCGCAGAAGTGCGTCTCTACGACCGCCTGTTCTCCGTCGAAGATCCAGAGGGCCAGGAGGGCACGTCCTTCCTCGCCCACCTGAACCCACATTCCCTCGTGCTTGCAGAGGGCGCGCTCGTGCACAAAGAGGTCGCGAAACGCCCGCCTCTCGACCGATTGCAGTTCGAGCGCCTCGGGTACTTCTGCGTGGACGCCGACAGTCGCCCGGATCGCCCAGTCTTGAATCGCACGATTGGTCTCAAGGACAGCTGGGCCAAGCTCGCCGATCGAGAAGGCTGACCTGCCTGCGAACGGATCGAGCCCGCATCGCACGCAGCTACATGGATCGATGCGCAGCTCGCGCGGGGTCAGCAAGTCCTCGCAGAGAACGCCGCGCGGGGCTCAGCAAGGCCCTGCAGCAAACGCCGCGCGGGGCTCCGCAAGGCCTCGCATGCCAAATAGCGACACGCAGCTTGATGGCAGCAACGCGCAGCCTGATGGATTGACTAGCCCGAGCCGTCGGAAACACCGAAGTGCGGGCTGCTGTCGCGCTCCGCGTCGGTGGCTCGCTCGTCCGGTGCCTGCTAGGCCGAGGCGGCATGAACCCACTCCGCACCTTTGCACGCTCCACTCGCCCGTGGACGCGGGCAACCACGCTCGCCGTTTCGCTCTTGCCGCTCACCCTCGGCGGCGCCTGCAACTCCAACTCTGGCACTGACAGCGACGGCGGGAGTGGAGCGGGATCGGACAACAACAGCGATCTCGGCAACGATCTCGGCAGTGACCTAGGTAGTGACCTCGGCGGTGAAAACGGCAGCGGCGCAGGCTCTGGGACGGATGGCGAAGCTGGGGGCGGTCCCGTCTGCGAGTCCGAGTCGAGCGAGACCGGCCTCGTTCCCGTTTATCTTGCGGTCGCGTTCGACGTGTCGGGAAGCATGGGCCTCTATCAGGCCCCCGAGTGGTGGTACGACCCCACGCTCAAGTGGACGCCCGTCTCCGAAGCGATGCGCGCGTTCTTCGAGGATCCCGCGGCTTCGGGCATCTCGGCCACCATGGGTCTCTTCCCCGGCCTGGTGGAGGAGGATCGCTGCGACGTGGCCACCTACGAGAACCCCGACGTGGCGATGACGGCCCTGCCCTCGCCTGCGTTCGGCTCGGTCCTCGACGGCTACGAGGAGGAGGTCGGCGATCCGCTCGCGGGTGGCAACTGGCGCGGTGGCACGCCAACCCTGGCTGCCGTGCAGGGTATCTCTGGTTCCCTCGACCAGCTGCGGGCGTCGCAACCAGAGGCTGCTTTCGCGATGATCCTGGTCACCGATGGGCTCCCGATCGGCTGCCCCGATGCCGAGATCGACGCCGTGGCCGACGCCATCGCCGACCTATATGCCGAGGGTATGCCCACCTACGTGATCGGCATCCAGAACCCGACCGAGCCGCCAGCAGAGCTCCCCCCTGGTTGGGCCGACTGGGGCGAGTGCAACTCGGGTCCAGGTGGCGGCGACACACCCTGCGAGCCCGAGCAGAACCTCGACGCGCTGGGGCAACTGGCAGAGGCCGGCGGCACGGGCGAGGCGCTCCTGCTCGACACCGACGATCCGACGGCGACCCAGGAGGAGCTCACCGCGAGCCTGCTGGCAATCGCACAAGCCACGGTCTCCTGTGAAGTGACCATCCCGCCGCATCCAACCGAGGGCGAGTCCTTCGAGCCGGACAAGATCGACGTCATCGCTGGCATCGGCGGTGAGGAAGTGCGTCTCGAGTACGACGAGACGTGCGAGATCGAGCTCGCCTGGCACTACGACGACGAGGAAAATCCCGCGCTGATCGAGCTTTGCCCCGAGACGTGCGAAACGGTGCAGGCGGATCCCGCGGGCAGCCTCACGGTGCAGTTCCTGTGCGAAACCAGGCCGCCGGTCGTCAAATGAGGACGCCTTAGCCCTGGAGCCGGGCGCTCACCGTTGCAGGAGCCGACGAGCGAGCGCCCGCACGGAAGCAGGATACGCGGCCTGCGCTGGGACCAGCCGCAGCTCGCTCTGCGAGAGCGCCCGGAGCACACGCTCCGCTTGGGCGGACGGCAGGCGAGAGTTCGAGAGCAGGGCCCTGCGGACTTCCGGCTTGGCCAGCCAGCCCGCGTGACCGACGATGTGGGCGAGCACCGTCGCCGGGGCCATGCCGTTCTTGGCAATCTTCGCGACCTCGGCTCCGGTGAGCTGGTTGTTCTCGAGTAGCGGCTCCCAGATCGATGCGCCAAAGGCACGCTCGAGCGCGACGCGCTCGGCCAAGGTTCCCGTTCGCGCCAGCTTGTCACGCGCTGCGGGGTTCAACTTGCGCACGCGCTCGTGAACGGTGATGCCGCGGCGCGAGTCCGGCGCATTCGACGGACGCTGCGATGGGCGGAGTGAGATATCCCGTCCTTCGTCCGCGTCCAGCGTGTCGAGGTCTGGGTCCAGGTTCTCGGCCTCCGGATCGGCATGGCCCTCGGGCTCGGCGTGGTCGAAAGTAGGGTCCTGATCCTCGAGCGACGGATCCACGGGCTCGAGACTGAGTTCGTCCACGGCCCGACTCGGGCCCACCTCGAGGGCCGCCAGGCGCACTACCAAGTCCGAGTCCACGAGGTCGACGCCGACACCCACGTAGGCGCCTTCGGATTGAGCAAACACGATCTCGCCAGACAGCTCGACCACGGCGCCACTCTCCGGGTGGATGACGGCCACCACGCACGGACTCCGATCCGCCGGCCCGTGCTCTCCGGGCAAGAAGGTGCGCCCTCGGCGCAAATTCGATTCGAGCTCGCGCTCGAAGTCGGCGCTGGACGCGAAGCGGAGCTCGAAGCGTCGGGTCACACGTCCCCCTACTCGCGCGGCCGCTCCAGGTGGCCCCCAAAACCGAGGCGCATGGCTGACAGAACCTTGTTTGCGAACTCGGCACGCCCGCGCGATTCGAATCGATCGAAGAGGGCGGCGCTGAGCACGTGTGCCGGCACCCCCTCGTCGATGGCCGCCAGCTGAGTCCAACGGCCCTCGCCAGAATCCGATACCGTGCCGGAGAAACCGGTCAGGTTCGGCTCCAGCGCGAGCGCTTGTGCCGTGAGGTCCAAGAGCCACGAGGGGATCACGCTCCCCCGTCGCCACAGCTCGGCCACGCGCTCGAGCGCGAAGTCGAACTGGTAGTACTTCGCCGTGGCGAGCGGCGCGGTCTCGGCGTCCTTCTCGCGCTGCTCTCGGCCGATTCCCGCGTGCCGCAAGATGTTGAACCCCTCGGCGTACGCGGCCATGAGCCCGTACTCGATGCCATTGTGCACCATCTTCACGAAGTGCCCCGCGCCCGGGGGACCGCAGTGCAGGTAGCCTTGCTCCTCCATGGCGACGGCGCCTTCTCGACCTGGCGTGCGCGGCGCTGCATCGACTCCAGGGGATAGCGCCTGAAAGATCGGCTCGAGCTCTTCGAACGCCTCACGACTGCCGCCGACCATCAGGCAGTACCCGCGCAAGAGGCCGTGAACACCCCCGCTCGTGCCCACGTCGACGTGATGGATCCCGCGCCCTTGGAGACGCTCGGCGCGATCGATGTCGGCCTGATAGTGGCTGTTTCCCCCGTCGATCAAGATATCCCCGCGCTCGAGCAAGGAGCTGATTTCGTCGGCGAGCTCGGCCGTAACCGCGGCTGGCACCATCATCCACACGGCGCGCGGCGGCTCCAAACGCCGCACCAGATCGGAGATGCTGTCTGCGACCACGGCCCCAAGCTCTGCCAGTTCGAGCGCCAGGCTGGCATCGCGATCCCAGACGACGCAGGAATGTCCACGCGCGAGCAGCCGCTTGACCATGTTCTTTCCCATGCGCCCGAGGCCGACCATCGCGATTTGCATGGTGAGCACCCTTGCACGCCCGGGCGGCCCACAAAACCAGCACGGCGGGGAGCGCTGAAAGGGGCTGGTTCGCGGGGCGCGTGCGGATGACTGCAAGGGCGAAACCCACGTATTGCAGAGTTGGAAACACTTCGATCACGCGGCCAAAAACGTCCTGATCGGCAACGCGTGCGAAACAATTCGCTAGTGTTTCTCAGTTGAAATGAGTTTCCTGTCCTTTTCCAAAATTCTGCTCCGTGGGGATGCGAAGGAAACATGGAGTGGGGAAAGAATGGGCAATGAACGCGCCGCTCACCGTCGCCCTCGCCCGCACTCCGCACTCGGAGTCCCTCGCCGAGTGCCTGCAGGCACTGGGGGCCCGCCTCGTTTCATACGGGCGCAACTCCGAGACCGCAGGGGCGGTGCCACTGGAGCGCTGGATCTTGCAGCTGATCGAGGGCGAGTTCGACGACGTGGTGTTCACCTCGGCTCAGGGCGTCCACTTGATCGTCGAGATGGCCCATCAAGTCGAGCGCCGCGATGCCGTGCTCGATGCGCTCGGCGTCACCCGTAAGATTGCGCGCGGCAAGAAGCCCGCCCAGGCACTGCTCGAGCTAGGGGTGAGCGCGGACATCACCTCGCGCGGCCTGGCTCCCGAAGCCATCATCGATACGCTGAAGGCCCTGAACCTGGAGGGCCGCGTCGTCGGCATTCAGCCCTCCGATCGTGCCACCGAACTGGCCGTTGCCGCCGTGGTCGAGGAGGCCGGCGGCGTCGCGCGCCTGGCAGCACCCACGACCACGGTCGACCCCGAGGCCACCGCGCTCCTGGATCAACTGGCGCGTGGCGACATCAAGGCCATGATCTTCCTGACGGAGCGCCACGCAGCCTGGCTGTTCGATGCTTGCCGCGTCTCAGGACAGGAACCGCGCCTGGTCGCGACACTGCGCAAGTTGCCCGTCATCGCCGCCGAGGCGGCGACGGGCCTGCTTCGGCGGCGAGGCGTGCACCCGGACCTGGTCCTGAGCCACGCCACGATCATGGCGCCCTTGGCCCAGGATCTGTCGCTGGTCCTCGGCCTGAGCCCGAGTGCGCACGACGACCAAGTCGGGCCTTCCGCCGCGCGAGCCGTCGGTCGTCAGCGGGTGGTGATCGTGGGCAACGGCATGGTGGGCTACAAGCTGTGCGATCGGCTCACGGAGGACCCAGAGAGGGCCAAGTCGGTCGTGATCACCGCCCTGGGCGAAGAGTCGGTCCCGGCCTACGACCGCGTCCACTTGTCGGAGTACTTCAGCGGCAAGTCAGCCGAGGACCTGTTTCTGGAGCCAGAGGCCTGGTACCAGGAGCGCGGCGTCGAGCTCCGCCTGGGCCAGCGCGCCGCGCGCATCGATCGCACGTCACGCGTGGTGCACACCAGTGGCGGCGACGAGATCCCCTACGACACGCTGGTCCTCGCTACCGGTGCGGCGCCGTTCGTGCCCCCAGTACCTGGCCTCGACAAGAACGGCGTCTTTCTCTACCGCACGGTCGAGGATCTGGTCCGCATCAAGGAGTTCGCCAAAGGCGCGAAATCCGCGGCCGTGATCGGAGGCGGCCTGCTCGGGCTCGAAGCTGCGAAGGCCGCCATGGACATGGGGCTCGAAACCCACGTGGTCGAGATGGCGACCCGCGTCATGCCGCGCCAGCTCGACGCGGCCGGGGCGAATCTGCTCAGAAAGCAGATTGAGTCGATCGGCGTAAAGATCCACCTGGAAAAGCGGACGAGCGGCATCACCGGCGCGGGCGAAGTGACCGGCGTGCGTTTTGCCGACGGCGAGCGCTTACCGGTGGACATGATCATCGTCTCCGCGGGCATCAGGCCGCGCGACCAGGTGGCAGGGGCAGCGGGTCTCCAGCTCTACTCGCGCGGCGGCATCCTGGTGGACAACTGGCTGCGCACGAGCGACGAGAACATCTACGCCATCGGCGAGTGCGCCATTCACGACGGCGTCCTCTACGGACTGGTGGCTCCCGGCTACGAGATGGCCGGGGCCGTCGCCAAGACCATCCTGGGCGAAAAGACCGAGTTCCGCGGCGCGGACATGTCCACCAAGCTCAAGCTCCTGGGCTTCGACGTCGCCAGCCTCGGCGATCCCTTCGCCGACGAGGACGAGAGCGCACGTACGGTCGTTTACCAGGATCTGGTCAAGGGCATCTACAAGAAGCTCATCGTGGATCAGAGCGGCAAGAAGCTGCTCGGTGCCATCTTGGTGGGCGATACGACCGAATACGCCACCCTGCTCCCGTACGCGCGCAGCGGCGACGACTTGCCCGTGAGCCCGGACGAGCTGCTCAGCACCGGATCCAGCTTCAAGGGCGGAGCAGCCTTGCCCGTGCCCGACACGGCCCAGGTCTGCAGCTGCAACAACGTGACGCGGCTCGATTTGATCCAAGCCATCGATGCGCGTCCGAGCTGCACCGTCGACGAGATCAAGAAATGCACCAAGGCAGGTACCGGCTGCGGCGGCTGCATGCCTCTGGTCACCGACTTGTGGACAGCACAGATGAAGGCGCGCGGCGTGGCCGTCAGCAAGGCACTGTGCGAGCACTTCGACTACAGCCGGCAGGAACTGTACGACCTCGTCCGCATCCAGCGCCTGAAGAGCTTCGACGAGGTCGTTCAAAGGCACGGCAAGGGCCATGGCTGCGAAATCTGCAAGCCCGCCGTGGCCTCGATCCTGGCGACGACGGTCGCCGACCCGATCCTGCACCACCAGACGATTCAGGACACCAACGACCGCTTCCTCGCCAACATTCAGCGCAAGGGCCTGTACTCGGTCGTTCCCCGCATCCCGGGCGGCGAGATCACGCCCGAGAAGCTGATCGCGATCGGCGACGTGGGCAAGAAGTACGGCCTCTACACCAAGATCACCGGCGGCCAGCGCATCGATCTCTTCGGCGCGCGAGTCGATCAGCTGCCGGACATCTGGGAAGACCTGGTGCGCGCGGGCTTCGAGAGCGGACACGCCTACGGCAAGGCACTGCGCACGGTAAAGAGCTGCGTCGGCACCACCTGGTGCCGCTACGGTGTCGGCGACTCGGTCGGTTTCGCCATCCGAGTCGAGGAGCGATACAAGGGCATTCGCGCACCGCACAAGGTCAAGAGTGCGGTGAGCGGCTGCACGCGCGAATGCGCGGAAGCGCAGTCCAAGGACTTCGGCCTGATCGCCACGGAAAAGGGCTGGAACCTCTACGTTTGCGGCAACGGCGGCCAGACGCCGCGTCACGCCGACCTTCTTGCTTCGGACTTGGATGAGGAAACGGCAATCCGCTACATCGACCGTTTCATGATGTACTACATCCGCACGGCCGATCGGCTGACGCGGACGTCGGTGTGGGTGGACAAGATCGAAGGCGGCATCGATCACGTGCGTCGGGTCGTAGTGGAAGACAGCTTGGGCATCGCGGCCGAGCTGGAAGCCGACATGCAGCGCATCGTCGATTCCTTCGTCTGCGAGTGGAAGGACGTCGTCGAGAATCCCGAGAAGCGGGCCCGCTTCAAGCATTTCGGCGCAGACCAAAGTGGCGAGCATCCGATCGAGCCCAAGGTCGAGATGGTCGAGGAGCGCGGCCAGACCCATCCGGTCGCTTGGCCCGAGACGCCCAGCCCCAAGGTTCGCCTGCCCGTCGTGACCCGCCGCTGGGTGGAAGTCGCGCGTGTCGACGACGTGCCGAGCGACGGCGGCACCGCGTTCCTCTACGGCAAGAGCCAGCTGGCCGTTTTCCGCCTCGACAGCCAAAACAAGTGGTTTTCGACGCAGAACATGTGCCCGCACAAGCGCGAGATGGTGCTCGCCCGCGGGATCGTCGGAGACAAAGGCGGCGTGCCGAAGGTCGCCTGCCCCATCCACAAGAAGTCGTTCGATCTCGAGACGGGCCAGTGCATGACGGACGACGATCTCGGTATCGCAACCTTCCCGGTCCGGGTGGAGGACGGGGCGGTCTTGGTCGAGCTCCCGCCAGAGGCAGAGCTCGAAGCAGCCTTGAAAGCCAGCGAATGCGACGCTCACTGCGCGACCGCAGCCGAGTGAGACCCCCATGGGCATCAAGCTCCCACTCATCCAAGAATATCTGCAAAAGCAGCAGGACCTGCGGGCGGTCACCCGCTTCGCGGCCCTCCACGACGAGGGCTCCGTCTGCGCTCCGAACGGGGTCTACGAGGCCCAGATCCCACTTTCGGCACCGGGTCCCGGCCAGCAGTACGCGTTCAGAGTGGACCTCGACGCTTGCACCGGTTGCAAGGCGTGCGTGGTCGGGTGCAACCGCCTGAACGGGCTGGACGGCGACGAGGCCTGGCGCGCCGTCGGCACCCTGCACGGCGGCGGCGGCCGAGCGAATCGGGGCATGCAGCAGACCATCACCACGGCTTGTCACCACTGCCTGGACCCGGGATGCATGAAGGGCTGCCCCGTCGGCGCCTACGAGAAGGATCCGAAGACCGGCATCGTCCGTCACCTGGACGATCAATGCATCGGCTGCCAGTACTGCACCCTCACCTGTCCCTACGAGGTTCCGCAGTACAACGAGCGGCTGGGCATCGTACGCAAGTGCGACATGTGCACGGACCGGCTGGGAGCCGGCGAGGCCCCCGCCTGCGTTCAGTCGTGCCCCAACGGCGCCATCGCAATCACCCTCGTCGACGTACCCGACGTCCGAGCCAAGGCCGAAACTGGCGCGCTGGTCCCCGGCGCTCCGGAGTCCCGACTCACGGCACCCACGACGATCTACCACACCAAGCGCGAGGGGGAGGCGGCGACGCTGCCCGCCGACTACTACGCGTACACTCCGGCCGATCCCCACCTGCCCTTGGTGGTGCTCTTGGTCCTCTCGCAGCTTTCCGTTGGCGTCTTCGTGCTGGAAACGCTGCTGGGCCTGCTACTCGGGGGCGCCACGCTGCCGGGCGCGCCCATCGCGCTGCTCGTCGGTGCGCTGTCCGGCATGCTCGGCCTCATGGCGGCCCCCTTGCACTTGGGCCGACCGCTGTACGCGTTCCGAGCGTTCATCGGCTTTCGCACCTCGTGGATGAGCCGAGAGGCCGTCTTCCTTGGCCTGTACGGCGGACTCGCTCTCGCGGCCGCTGGGCTGCCCCTTGCTCTCGACGTCCCCCTCGCAGTCGAGCTGGCAGGAAAGGTCGGCTTGGATCGCCCCGGCCTGGATCAACTCGCTCGAGACCTCGAAGGCATCGGACGCATGCTCGTGCCCGCCTCCGCCTTGCTCGGCACGGTGGCCGTCGTCTGCTCCGCGATGCTGTACGTCGTGACCGGACGCCGTTTCTGGGGCGGCTGGACGACACACAGTCGCTTCTTCGGCACGGCCCTCCTGCTGGGCTCCGCCGTGCTCGCCTGCGCCGCAATCTTCGCCGCACCGAAAGGGCTCGAGGCTGGCTCGGCCAAGCTTGCCTTCGGGCTCCTGATCGGGGCGACCCTGTTCAAGCTCGGTGCGGAAAGCACCATCATCCAGCACCAGGACGACACGGAGCGCGGAGAGCTCTGGCGAAGCGCCGAGCTCATCACCGGACCGCTCTTCAACATGTCGACCGTACGCACGACCGCAGGCGTCTTGGGTGGGATTGCGCTGCCGGGTCTGCTCCTGGTCAGCGGGGACAGCGCGGGGCCGACCGCCCTTCGGGGTCTCGCCGTCGCCAGCCTGGGCCTGTGCCTGGTTGGTGAGTTCTTGGAACGCGTCTTGTTCTTCATGGCCGTGGCGCCGCTGCGGATGCCAGGCGGCTTCGGGAAAGTGAGTCGCGCATGAAAAAGCTGCTGACTACCGCAAAAACGCTGCTGCTCAACCGGGAGGGGACACTGACGCGCGAGCTTCTGCGCGAGCCGGGGGGCTTCGGCCTCGGCCAAGTGCCTTCGCGCCTCAAGCCGGACGCCACGACCACGGCGGTATGCGGGTTCTGTTCGACGGGTTGCGGCCTCGACGTGCACCTGAAGAACGGCCAGGCCATCAATCTTTCGCCGTCCAAAGACTACTCGGTCAACTTGGGGATGGCCTGCCCGAAAGGCTGGGAGGCCCTGACACCACTTGCCGCCCCAGATCGCGCCACCCACCCGCTCCTGCGCAACTCGGCAGGCCAGCTGGAGCGAGTGAGCTGGAGCGCCGCCCTCGAGGCCTTCGTGCGAGGCATGCGCGCAGTGCAAGCCAAGCACGGCCCCGAAGCCTGCGCTTTCATCAGCACCGGGCAGATCCCGACCGAAGAGATGTTCCTGCTCGGCACACTGGCCAAGTTCGGCCTGGGCATGGTGCACGGCGACGGAAACACCAGGCAATGCATGGCGACCGCGGTCACTGCGTACAAGCAGTCCTTTGGCTTCGACGCGCCACCTTATACCTACGCAGACTTCGAAGAATCCGACGTGCTGTTCTTCGTCGGCTCGAACCTCTGCATCGCCCACCCCATCATGTGGGAGCGCGTTTGCCAGAACCCGAACAAGCCAGAGATCGTCGTCATCGATCCCCGTCGCACCGAGACGGCGGTCGCTGCAACCCGGCATCTGGCGCTGGCGCCCAAGTCCGACCTCTGGCTGTTCTACGGGCTCGCTCACATCCTCTTGCGCGAAGGCTGGATCGATCGCGAGTTCGTGGCGGCTCACGTCTCGGGCCTGGAAGAGCTCGAGGCAGCCATGCAGGCGTACACCCCGGAGCGCGTGGCCAAGGAGACGGGCCTGTCCGTGACGGTGCTCGAGGAAACGGCAGCGCTGATCCATCGGGGCAAACGGGTCTCGTTCTGGTGGACGATGGGTGTGAACCAGAGTCACGAAGGCGTGCGAGTAGCTCAGGCCCTGATCAACCTCGCCCTACTCACCGGAAACATCGGGCGCCCCGGCACCGGAGCCAACTCCATCACCGGCCAGTGCAACGCGATGGGTTCGCGCTTGTTTTCCAACACGACCAACCTGCTCGGCGGTCACGCCTTCGAGAGCCCCAAGGATCGGGCCAAGATTGCGGGCATTCTCGGTGTGGACGAGCGCCGTATCCCGCGCGAGCCCAGCCTCGCCTACGACCAGATCCTGGCAGGCATTCGCACCGGCGAGATTCGGGCGCTCTGGGTGATCGCCACCAACACCTCCCACTCCTGGATCCATCAGTCCGAGGCTCGGGAGCTCCTCAGCCAGCTGGATTTCCTGGTCGTCCAGGACATGTATCACAGCACGGAGACCGCAGCGCAGGCGCACCTGGTGCTTCCGGCCGCCGGCTGGGGTGAAAAGGAAGGCACCTTCATCAACTCCGAACGCCGGATCGGACTCCTCAAGAAGGTGAGTCGTGCTCCAGGCGAAGCGCTGGCCGACTTCTACATCTTCAAGCTGGTGGCAGAAGCCTGGGGCGGCCTGGACTTCTTGCGCCGCTTCGACACGCCCGAGGATGCCTTCCACGCCATGGCTGCCTGTAGCCGCGGACAGCCCTGCGACATCAGCGGGATCAAGGGCTACGACATGCTCGAGTCCGGGCGCGGCATTCAGTGGCCGCTGCCCGAGGGCGCCGAGGTCCCCCGCCGCTCGGAACGGCGGCTGTTCGAAGACGGAGCTTTCTTCACCCCTGACCGCAAGGCGCGCCTGATTTTCGAGGAGCCGCGGCCCATGCCCGAGCCCACGGATGCCGAGTACCCGCTGATGCTGCTGACGGGGCGAGGAACGTCGGCCCAGTGGCACACGCAGACACGGACCGCCAAGTCGGACGTGCTGCGCAAGCTCTACTCGGAGGAACCCTACGTGGAGATCAATCCCGAGGACGCTGCTCGGCTCGGCATTGCTTCCGATGACTGGGTCACCATCGAGTCCAGGCGCGGCACCATGCGTGCCCGAGCATTCATCACCCGCATCGTCGCCAAGGGGCAGCTGTTCGTGCCCATGCACTACGCGACCACCAACCAGCTGACCTATCCGGCAGTGGACCCCTACTCGCGGCAGCCCTCCTACAAGGCGTCCGCCGTGCGACTCCGCGCCGAGCGCCGCACCGAGCGCCCCCCAGCCTGAAGGCGCGTCGGTCAGACGCCGGCGATGCGGGCCTCGATCAGGCCCAGAAGCGCGAGCAGGCCCTGCGCTTCTCCGCCTACGGGACGTCCCGGCGCGGCATCGATGTTGTAGCCCATCGTGTCGACGTGGACCCAATCGACCGCCCTCCCCACGAACTCCCGCAAGAAGAGAGCAGCCGTGATGGCGCCACCATACTGGTCGCCCGTGCTCGAAAGGTCTGCCACCTTGCTCTCGAGCTTCTTCTTGTAGGGCTCGTAGAGAGGGAGGCGCCAAACGGGATCGAACGCAGCCAAGGAAGCGCGCTCGAGGGCCTCCCAGGTGGGCGTGTGGTTGGCGAAGACGGCTGGCACCGAGGTACCGAGCGCAACGCGAGCCGCGCCAGTCAGGGTCGCCGCACACAGAAGTAGGCTGGGCTTCTGTTCGGCCGCTTCGAACAGGGCGTCGGCCAAGATCAGACGGCCCTCGGCGTCGGTATCACCGACCTCCACCGTCTTCTTGGCCCGAGAAACGAGGACGTCGAGCGGCCTGAGCGCATTGCCCGAAACGCTGTTCTCGACCGCCGGCACCAGCACTCGCAGCCGTATGGGCAGGCGCAAGCTCATCACGATGTGAGCCAGAGCGAGCACGAGCGCAGCCCCGCCCATGTCCTTCTTCATGAGCAGCATGTACTGGGCCGGCTTCAAATCCAGGCCGCCAGTGTCGAAGCACACGCCCTTGCCGACCAGCGTTATCAGGCGATGGGAGGCCTTGCCCCAGCTGATGTCGATGAGGCGCGGTGCGCGCGTCGAAGCCCGGCCGACGGCGTGCACCATGGGGTAGTCGTGGTCGAGCAGAGCGTCCCCCACGGTGACCGCGTAACGAGCGCCGTGGTGCTTTGCCAAGCGCTTCGCCTCGCTGGCGAGCTCCTCGGGTCCCATGTCGGACGCGGGTGTCGTAATCAGGTCGCGCGCGAAATAGAACGCCTCGGCGATCGCGAGGAGCCTCGTCCGATCCGCCGCCTCGGGCCAGACCAAACGAGCGCGGCTGGACTTCTTGGTCTTGTAGCGCTCGAAGCGATACGAGCCGAGCGCCCAGCCGAGACAAAGGGCGTGCGCCACATCGGCGTCGAGATCGGGTTCGGCGTCGTACAGGCGAGCGGGCAGAACCTTCGGCAGACTGGCAAACTCCCAGGGATTGGTCGGTGTAGACACGACGACCACGGCAGCCTCGGGACCGTCTTCTCCGGGCAGCACCGCACTGGCTCCGGCATTGGGCTTGAAGTCGAGGCCAACGAGCCATGCCCGCAGCGGGGCTGGGGCCGACTCGAGCCACGTTCGGTAGTCCTTCTCCAAGACGACGAAGAGTGGCGTCGCGTCTTCCGGTCTCACCTTGGCAAAGGCTGCTGCCGCCGAAAGCCCACCCTGACTGACTAGTCCACTCGTGTCCTTCTTCGTCGCAGCCTGCGCGCGACGCTTCTTCCTGGCGCTCATCCTGCCAAGGCTACACCTTCCTTCCCGACGGCCGAACCGGAGTCGGGGTCGGCCACACTTCATGAAACGGCTACGCGAATTTCCGCCGCTCCGGTCCAGCGGAGGCTTCCCAGGCCCGGGCAGTGATTTTTGCATCGCAATTTCTGCCTGCCTGCACCGTTTGGCCCCGAGAGGCCCGTCCGGCGGGGGCCAGCGGTGGCGAGCCGTCAGGTGATAGGCTTTGCTGATGAGCCGGACCCGCTGCTGGATCCTCTCCGAGCGTGTGCTCTGCGCCGATCTCGTGGAGCGCCCGCTGGGCCTCTACGTGGTCGAGGGAAAGATCAACGCCCTGGTGCCGCTTACCGAGGCGCGCGAGTACGCGGCAGCCGGTTTGGCGGGGGATGGCAGCGTCCCGAGCCGCAGGCCCAGCGAGCCATCGCGACCCTCGAACCCGGAGGTCAGCGCGGCCGATGGCGACGACGCCAACCCTCGCACACGCACCGACGTGAGGCGCCGCCCCAGCGAACCCCGCTTTGCACCGCCTCGCGTCCACGACTTCGGCGGACGCCCCGTCGTGCCCTCGTTCGTCAATGGCCACACCCACCTCGGCATGGCCCCGTTGCGTGGCCTCACCTCTCGCACAGCGCGCAGCGGTGACGTGGTGAAGGACCTCTTCTTCAGAATCGAACAGCACCTCACCCCCGAGGACGTGCTGGCATTCACCAGACTGGCCGGGTTCGAGTGCCTCCTCATGGGCGTGGGCGAAGTGTGGGACCACTACTACTACGGCGAGTCGATTGCCCAAGCGCTGCTCGAGGTCGGCCTCACCGGTACCGTCGCGCCCACGCTGCAGGACCTGGACGGACCCGGCAAGGAGCGCGCCGAAGACGAGCTCGAAGCGACGCACTTGATTGCATCCAGCACTCGTCTGCGCGCGTTCGGCATCGACGCAGCACTCGGCATCCACGCGTCCGACACGGCGAGCGACGGCCTCTTGGCGCAAGCGGGCGACTTGGCTCGCGAGCTGAACTTGCCGGTCCATCTGCATTTCCTGCAGAGCGAGGCCGAGTTCGTTCACGCCAAGCGCACTTCGAGCGTCCGCACGCGCGCCATGCTCGACATCTTGGCCGGCACGAACCTGGTGATTGCACACGCGCTCTTCGCTGACCACGCCGAGGTGAGAGAGCTCTGCGCCGCGGGCGCGACGCTGGCTTTCTGCCCGCTTTCACAGGCGCAGTTCGGTTTCCTGGGCCCCGTGGAAGAATGGGTGCAGGCGGGAGGCGGCTTCGTCCTCGGTACGGACACGGTCGCCTCCAACGACACGCTGGATGTACAGCGCGAGCTGGCATTGACCGCCAATTTGTCTGGCTTTCGCGCCGCCCACGGACCCGAACGCGATCGCTTCTATCGGAGCGGCGATGAGCCTTCGGCACGGGCACTCGAGGCGCGACGCCGGGACCTGGTCAAGAGCAGTCGACTGCTGGAGCCGACGATCCTGTCGGCAGCATGGGGCGTACACTTGCCGGGTGGGCCGCGCGGTGTACAGCCAGGAGCGCCAGCCAACCTGATGGTGCTCGATCCAGACCATCCCGCGCTGTTCCCGGCCGAGGACCTGCCACGGCTGCTCGTGCACGCCGCAATTGCTCCGGCCATCTACCAGGTGCTGGTACACGGCTCGCCGGTGGCCGAGGGGGGGCATTTCCAGGCCAGCCTGCTTGGTCGGGACGAGTACAAGAGCGCGCTCAGCGAGGCGATAGCGCGTCGACGCGAGCTGTCGGCTCGCGCCGGCCTACCGTGATCGGCGCCCCGGGTCAGGCTCCCGTTCCACGTGCCCACCGGGCATGACTCGATAGTAGGTCTCGCGAACCTCACGGCGCGTCGCAAGGCCGCCGCGCAGCAGATGCTCCATGGGGCTCAACCGCTCGGACTGCGGGCGACTCACGGTCTTCCTGAGTGTCGTGCCGAGCTCGAGCTCGAGCTCGACGGTCCGCCGCCAGATGGTGCCCGGCGGACAATGCTCGTCCCGCCGATCCGCACGCGCCTCGGAGACGGTGGCCCGAGGGTGCTCGGCGGCCCGCACCCAGGCAGCGCCGTGCCGAACGAACCAGACCACCACCTGCTCGCCGCGCTCGGCCACCACGGCCTCGTCGCGGACGACGACGACAGCGGGAGCTTTCTCGTTCACCCGGGGCAGTCTGCTCGGTGGCGAGCGAGCCGCAAGGGCCCGCCCCAAAGCGGGCCCGACGATTGCGAGCGCCCGCCCCAAAGGGGGCCCGACGATTGGGAGCGCCCGCCTGGCCCATCTGCTTGCACTGCTGGCGGGGCCGTGCGATCCGGGAGCGCCCCGGGCGCGGTCGAAAAGCGAGAGACCAGCCTGGCCGGGGCCAGCCTGGCCGGACCAGCCCAGTGAGGCCGGCTCAGGAAACGGTGGGTCCGGAGGAGACAGCGAGCATGCGATACGGAAGGTTCAGCCCAGACGGCAGAGAGTACATCATCGAGCGCCCCGATACCCCGGCCTCGTGGAACAACTACCTGGGCACGGATCAGTATTGCGCGATCGTCTCCAACAACGCCGCCGGCTACGCGTTCCATCGCTCCCCGAAGTCGGGCCGCATGCTGCGGTTTCGCTTCAACTCGGTGCCCATGGACCGGCCCGGTCGCTATTTCTACCTGCGCGATGCGGCGGACGGAGACTACTGGTCCGCCACCTGGCAACCCGTCGCTAAGCCGTTCAACGTGCCAGGAGAGCCGCGCCGAGAGGGCGCGGCAGACTACCGCTGCGTTCACCGCCCAGGCAGCACACGCTTCGACTCGAGCTACCGGGGCATCGACACCTCGCTGCTGGCCTTCGTGCCCAGTGGAGAGGACGCCGAGGTCTGGCAGCTGACGGTGACGAACACCGGCCCAGCGGAGCGCACGCTCGACCTCTTCGGCTACGTGGAGTGGTGCTTCTGGCACATCATGCAGGACGCCATGAACTTCCAATACATCCTCTACACGTGCCGCATGGCTGAGGTGGACGGCATCATCGACTACTCGCTCCGCCTGTGGCCGTTCGAGGAGCCGAAGGGGTTCTTCGCCTGCACCGCGCGCGTCGAGTCGTTCGACACGGATCGTGAGGTTTTCTTGGGGGCCTACCGGCACGAAGGCACGCCCCAGGCAGTAGAGCGCGGGGTGTGCGGGAACAGTCGGGCCATCGGCGGCACACCGTGCGGAGCCCTGCACACGCGGCTGACCCTCGGGGCCGGTGAGGCGAAGACGGTGACCTTCATTGCCGGCGTCGGCGATGCGAAAACCAAAGGCCACGACCTGCGCAAGCGCTTCTCCGAGCCGCACGCCACCACGCAGGCGCTGGCAGAGGTGGAGCGCTATTTCGAGCAACGGCTGGGCAAGTTCACGCTGGAGACGCCGGACGCAGACGTCAACGCCATGGGCGGCATCTGGAACCAGTTGCAATGCCACACCACCTTCAACTGGTCGCGTTCCGCGTCGTTCAACGAAGCCGGTGGCCGCGACGGCCTGGGCTTCCGCGACAGCTGCCAAGACACCTTGGCCGTCGTGCATGCGATCCCAGGAGAAGTGCTGAGCAAGTTGAAGGACTTGCTCCGGGCGCAGCACTCGTACGGTGCCGCCATGCACCACGTACAGCCGCTCGCGTTCGAGCAGGGCAAGCACAACATCACGTTGCCCCACTACTCGGACGACCACTTGTGGCTGCACATCGCCATCCCGGCCTACATCCGCGAGACCGGCGACCTCGCGCTGCTCGACGAAGTGATCGACTACGCCGACGAGGGCTCGGGGACGGTGTACGAGCACCTCAAGCGTGCGCTCGATTTCTCCTACCGGGAGCGGGGGCCCCACGGCCTGTGCCTGGGCTTGGCCGCCGACTGGAACGACTGCCTGAATTTGCGCGGAAAGGGCGAGTCGACCTTCACCACCTTCCTCTTCGTGCGGGCCTTGCGCGAGTTCTTGGAGCTCTTGGAGCGGCGCCCCGGCGCCAAAGGCGTGGAAGCGCGGGATGCCGGCCACTATCGGGCGATGCTGGTCGAGATGGAGGAGGCAGCCGCCGCCCACACTTGGGACGGGGAGTGGTTCTTGCGCGGCTACGTCGACAGCGGCAAGAAGATCGGGAGTCGGGAGAGCGTGGGTTCGACCATCTTCCTGAACGCACAGTCGTGGGCCGTGCTTTCGGGCTCTGGGTCTCGCGAGCGCCTGGTAGCGGCCATGGACGCCTTGCATGAGCGCTTGGCGACCGAGCATGGCGCCGTGCTCAATGCGCCCTGCTACCTCGAGCACGACGCCGAGATCGGAGCGATCACCACCTTTCCCGGTGGGCTCAAGGAAAATGCAGCCATTTTCTGCCACGCGAACACTTGGCCGGTGGTCGCCGAAGCCATGCTGGGACGCGGCGACTTGGCCTACAAGCTCTACCGCTCGTTCTTGCCGGCGGCGAAGAACGAAACGGCCGATGTCTATTCCATGGAACCGTACGTGTACGCGCAGTTCATCACGGGCATCGACCACAAGGCGCACTTCGGGCGTGCTCGCAACTCGTGGCTGACCGGCACCGCCACTTGGGCCTTCGTGGCGCTGTCCCAGTACATCCTCGGCATCCGGGCCGAGTACGACGGCCTTTCGCTCTTGCCCTGCATTCCTTCGTCCTGGCCAGGCTACCGCGCGAGCCGAGAGTTCCGCGGCGCCCACTACGACATCGAGGTCCGGGGCTCGGGACGCATCCGCTCCGCTCGAATCGACGGCAAGCCCAGCACACCAAGCGAGGATGGGCGCCTCCTCGTGCCCGTGGCGAAGGCGGGTAGCCGGGTGCGAGTCGAGATCGAGTGCTGAGCCTTGCCCTCGGAGCCACCGGGCTCCGCTAGCGCTCGAGCGCAGCCGTCGTCAGCGCCCCGCGCGTGCGCGAAGCTCGACGGCGAATGCCGGTTCGCTGACCGTCCGCCCGACGACCTTGAGCGCGCCGCCGTGGAGCTCGATGATGGACTTGGCCAGGCGGAGCGCCAGCGCCACGCCGCGATGCTGGCCTGGATGCCGCTCTGGGCTCAGCATGGCTTCGAGCTCCTGGGCACTGAAGCTGGTGCTCGGCACCTCGATGTGAATCGCTACCTTTCGGCGCTTCAGGCTGGGCGCCTGTGGCTTCTCCTCGGCGTCGACGAGGATGCGCAAATTGCCTCGTTCGGCGGTGCGCAATGCGTGACCGACGAGGGTCGCCAGTGCCTGTGCCATGCGCAGCTCGTCGACCACGAGCGGTGGCACGTCGGGGGGGACCTCCATCGTGACCATGGTGTCCTCCGCGGACGACAGGTCCCGCGCTTTGCTGACCGCCCCCTCGAGCAAGTCGAGTGCCTGCACCTCGCCGAGCTCGAGCCGCAGCTGGCCTGCTTCCACGCGAGCCGCGTCCAGGATCGTTTCGATCATCGCGAGTAGCTCGCGGCCACGCTTGACGATGAGGTCCAGGCTCTCCCGCTGGTGTTGGTTGAGGTCAGGCTCGCGCTGACAGAGCTCGGCAAAGCCGAGGATGGCGTTGAGGGGAGACTTCAGATCGTGGCTGACACTGGCGAAGAAGCGGCCGCGAGCCCGAGTCGCCGACTCGCGCGCATCGATGGAGCGCTCCTGCGCCTGGGCAAACAAGCGAAAACGATTGGCCAAGAGCTCAATCGCGTCGCCCAGCTCGATCACCACGCGGATGCGGGCCGGACGCATGACGCGGGTGCCCTCCAGGGCCGCGTCGGTGCCCAGGGTCAAGACGCCACGATTGGCCATGCGCAGGTCCCGGGAGAGCAGACGGCCCAGGGACAGCCCGACGAACCCTGCCAGTGCCACGACCATGACCAGCAGCACGACCGTGATGAGGTCGATGGGCCACTCGGTCCGCTGCCAATACTCGAGCCTCAGGCTGCCAGCCGCCAGCGGCGTAACCTGCGTGACCAAGCCCTGTCGCATGGTCATCCCGGGCTGCAATTGCTCGGGGACCGAGCTGACCTGAAAGCCGTGATGGGCCAGGGCGGCCAAGGCCAAGTCCGACGGGCCGCCCTCGCGGGGCAGCGCGACCCGAGCCGCGAGCACGGCGGACTCCAGCGTCGCCGTCGCACCGCTTTCCCGCACGTGCGCGCCCGCGATCAGCGCCGAGCCGATCGCCAGGAACGCCACTGGCGTCAGGATGGCCGAAAGCAGGCGGCGCGAGGTGCGTCCACGGAGGCGCCCCGAGCGCACCTGCGCGTCGATGATGTCGGCCATCACATCGGGTGGAACGCGCTCCATCAGGCGCACGAACTGAGCCCGCACGAGAACCAAGAGTGGCAGGCTGAGGCCAGCCACGATGATGGTTCCGAAAAGCCCCAGAGTAGGCGCGGCCGACGGCGGAATGCTGGCTGGTCTCAGCACCGCCATCGAAAGCACCACCGCCAAGGTGGTCATGACGACCCAGGCGTTGACGATGAGCCAGGGATCGTCGTTCAGCTTGGGCAGTTGGATCTGGTCGAGCGGTCGATCCCGCCGCTCGAGCGCCCTGAGCAGGCGCCTGCGCGAACGCACCACGCCCACCACTTGCAGAGCGCTCAAGCTGCCGCCGACCAGCACCGCCGAAGCCAGGAGCACCCCCGCGTCACGGCCGCTCTCCCCCGGCATGAGCAGGAGGAAGCGCGGGACGCTGGCAACGGCAGCCCCGGCCAAAAGCGTCATCAGCCCCTGTCGCACGAGCACGAGCACGAGGAGCTGACGGCTGATCACGGAGCCTCCACGAGCGCGTCCCCGTCCGCCAGCCTGAGCTCGAGACGGACCAGACTGCGGCCGAGGCAAGGCCCCGTCTCACACTCGCCCGTGGCGGGGAAGAAGAGCGCGCCATGATTCTTGCAGTAAATGCGATCGAGCTTCTCGTCGTAGAAGTGCCCGTCGCCGAGATCGAGCTCAATCGCCCAGTGTGGGCATTCATTGAGGTAGCAGTGAAGCTGCCCCTGGTGCCGAAGGAGGAACGCCTCGCGCTCGCGCCCCGCGAGAAGGAGGGAGAAAGCTCTCGTCTGCCCCTCCGCTAGGTCGAGAGCGCCCGGGACGCGAACGTCCGTCACTCAGCCGCCCCCCGCCACCGCCGCGTAGATGGACTCGATGGCCGCGCCCAGACCCGCCGGATTGGTGCCGCCTGCCTGCGCCATGTCGGGACGGCCTCCGCCGGACCCGCCGACGTGCTCGGCAGCCTGCTTGATCAGCTCACCGGCCCGCAACTTGCCCGTCAACCCCTTGCTCACGGTCACCACGAGGGCGGCCTTGTCGCCGTCCACCGCGCCGACCAAGACCACCGCTTCCCCCAACCGATCACGAAGATTCTCGGCGAGCTCACGCAGGGCGGCACGATCACTGACTTCGCTCTTCACCCCGAGCACGCGGACACCACCCACATCTCGGGCGGCTCCAAGCAAGCCTTCCACACCGCCACCAGCCCCGGTGAGCAGCTTCCGCGTCAAGGTCTCCACCTCGCGCTCCAGCGCCTTCTGCCGGTCGAGTGCTTTCTCCAGGCGTTCGACCAAGTGCTCCGGCGTCGCCTTGAGCGTGAGCGCCGCTCGCTCGAGCGTGCCTTCGATACCCTGGAGATACGACAGGCTCCCTTCGCCGGTCGTGGCCAGGATGCGGCGCACCCCAGCAGCAACGCCCTGCTCGGAGGTGATCTTGAACAAGCCGATCTCGCCCGTGGCGCGAGCATGCGTCCCGCCACAGAGCTCCGTGGAAGGCCCCATCGTGAGCATGCGCACCGTGTCGCCGTACTTCTCCTCGAAGATCATCATGGCGCCGCGCTTCTTGGCCTGCTCCATGCTGAGCACTTCGGTGCGGATCGGGTGATTGGCCAGCGTTTGTTCGTTGACCAAGCGCTCGATGGACCGCACCTCGTCTGCCGTCAGCGGCGCGTTGTGCGTGAAGTCGAAGCGCAAGCGCTCCGGTCCAACCAACGAGCCCTTCTGAGCGGCGTGCCCACCGAGCACTTGGCGCAGGGCCCAATGCAGGAGGTGGGTGGCCGAGTGGTTGCGCCTCGTGCGCTCACGCCGCGGGTGGTCGACCGTGAGCTGCACGGTCTGCCCCTTTTCGACCGTTCCGCTCTCGACGCGCCCACGGTGAACGAATAGCCCCGCGAGGGGCCTATGGGTGTCCGAAACCACGATCCGGAGGTCGCCGGCGGTGATGGTGCCCTGGTCACCGATCTGACCGCCCGATTCGCCGTAGAATGGCGTCTCGGCCGTCACTACCTCGACCTGTGTGCCGGCCTGGGCCTCGCCCACCAGGCGTCCATCGAGGACGATGGCCACCACGGCCGAGCGCGCGGCTTCCCCGTCGTAGCCGACGAAGGTCACGCCAGCCGGGGGCAGCCCCTCGAGCGCCGCGCGATAGACGTCTTCGACGGCCTGCTCCACGCCGCGAAACTCGCTCCGCTTGCGCGCTTCCTCGAGCGCTTGCTCGTAACCCGCACCATCCACCGAGAGTCCACGCTCCTTGCAGATGACTTCCGTCAGATCGAGCGGGAAGCCGTACGTGTCGTAGAGGCGGAACGCGTCCCGACCGTCCAGGACCTTCGAACCCTCTTGCTCGAGGTGCTCGAAGCGCTCGTCGAGCAGCGAAAGGCCACGCTCGATCGTCTGGCGGAAGCGGATCTCCTCGGCCTCGGCGACGCTCTTGATGAGCTCGGCGCGCTCGCGGAGCTCCGGATACTGCTCTCCCATGGTCGCCACCACACGAGCCGTGACCTTGTGCAAGAACGGCTCGGCGATGCCGAGGCGATGACCGTGGCGGATGGCTCGCCGCATCACGCGCCTGAGCACGTACTCACGCCCGGTTCGATCAGGCAGGATGCCGTCGGCGATGAGGAAGGCGCTGGTGCGAGCGTGGTCGGCAATCACTCGCATGCTGACGTCGTCGGGGGCCATGGTGCCGCCGTATGCCTTCTTGGCCAGCTCCGCCGCCTCCTCGACCAAAGCAGAGAGCAGATCGACGCCGTAGTTGGTGGTCGTGCCCTGCACCACGCTGGCCAGGCGCTCGAGGCCGGCACCGGTATCGATGCTCGGCTTGGGCAAGGGCCTGGTGACGATGGTCCCCCCTTCGCTCGAGCGCTCGAACTGCATGAAGACCAGGTTCCAGATCTCCATCCAACCGTGCCCCTCCGCCGTCTGCTCGCTGCCGAAGCGAGCCGGGTCGGGATTGGGCCCGTTGTAGAAGTAGATTTCGCTGCAAGGGCCGCAGGGGCCGGTCTCGCCCATGGACCAGAAATTGTCGGCCATGCCGAGCGCGCGCACTCGGTCTTCGCCGAAGCCGGCAATCTTGCCCCAGAGGTCGCGAGCGGTCGTGTCTGCTTCGATGCCGTCCTCACCCTGAAAGTAGGTGACGAGCAGCCGGTCCCGCGGCAGGTCGAGTTCTTTCAGAAACTCCCAGGCGTAGAGGATGGCTTGTTCCTTGAAGTAGTCGCCGAAGCTGAAGTTCCCGAGCATCTCGAAGAAGGTTTGATGGCGGGGCGAGGGACCCACCTCTTCGAGATCGTTGTGCTTGCCGCTGATGCGAATGCACTTCTGGCTGGACGCGGCACGCTTGTACGGGCGCGCTTCCTTGCCGGTGAAAACGTCCTTGAACTGGACCATGCCGGCGTTGTTGAACATGAGCGTCGGATCGTTCTGGGGAACGAGGGATGCGCTCTGGACGACCTCGTGCTCGTGGCGGCGAAAGAAGTCGAGGAAGGCGGCGCGGATCTGGCTGGTGGACTTTTCCATGGGGACGGCGGCACACGGGGCCGGCAGAAATGGGCGGCCCGAGCGACTGCGCGCCTGTTAGCACCGGCCGGCGGGCAACAATAGCCGCCGGTACAGTGCAGCGTAGCGGGCCGCAACCTCGGCTCTAGCGTAGTATTTCCCGACCGCCAGCGGGCCCCGTGCGCCGAGCTCCGCGCGCAGGGCCGAATTCTGCGCGAGCGAGCCCAGAAGCTCGAGCCAGGCCCGGGGCTCCCCCCCGAGCCGGCTTGCCCCTTGGAGCTCCGAGAGTGGCCCCTGGTCCAGAACCACGACGGGCACGCCCAAGGACAGAGCCTCGAGCAGAACGATGGGCAGGTCTACCTTCCCGTAGAGGTCGTCGACGGGAAAGACGACGGCCGTCGCGGCCGCCAGGAGAGCGTGCATGTCGTCGACCTCGGCGCAGAAGCGCACGCGATGCTCGGAGGCGCGCGCCTCGAGCTCGGCCCGCCTTTGCTCCGCCTGCGGAGTCTTTCGGCGATAGGCTAGGGCGAACACGGCCTGGCCGAGCTCGCCGTCGGCACTGGCAGCCAGGTCCAAGACGAAGGCTGCTCCGCTACTCACCTCCAGATCGCCCGGATAGACGAAGAGAGGGCCGTCCAGCCCAAGCCCGAGCGCCGCCCGGACCTCGGCCGTGCGTTGGTGCAGCTCTTCGCCCAGTACGGGCGCCGGGGGTGGAATCACCTCGAGCACGGGGGCCTCGAGCTCCGCGCCTTGGAAGGCGTGGCGGATCCGGCGCGCCGTGTGCTCGCTCTGCGCTACGACGACGTCGCCGCAAAAGAGGCGATCTGGCTGATCGAAGCTGCGCGGCGCCGACGCCACCGTCTGCAGGCAGGGGACGCCGCTCCACGCCCCGAGCAGGCGGAGAGCGGCGCTGGTGCGCGGATTGGGCGAGAACACGAAGTGATAGAGGTCAGGGGCTTCGTTGGCGAGCAGCCAGGCGAAGGCCCCCAGGTTGGAGAGCAGCGTCGGGGCGTAGCTGCCCGCCCCCACGTAGACGTGATGGACCTTCGCGTCCGGACCGAGCTCGCCTCCGAGGCTGCCCGCGCCGAGTACGTGGGGCTCGAAGCCCTCGAGCTCCAGGCACAGGTCACGCACCAAGCATTTCGTACCGTCCCGGAAGGGAGGCACGATCGCCTTGGAAACGAATTGTACGCGCCAGGGCTCCCGGAGCACTGGCGAGCGCTCCGGGAGCAGCCCTCTCATCCCGGTCAAGCGTCGACCGGGCAGCCGTCCTTGGCCAGGGGTCCCTTGCCCTTGCCGACTTCGGCCTGGTCGA
>Ga0315912_10000975_pt1 | contig 39674 bp, 38 predicted proteins | sample VfabasoilMG_FD_204469 | JGI IMG/M metagenome (GOLD analysis project Ga0315912, IMG submission 204469) | Garden soil microbial communities collected in Santa Monica, California, United States - V. faba soil | ecosystem: Environmental > Terrestrial > Soil > Garden | place: USA: California... | reverse complement strand
GCTGCGCGAGTCCGGATCGCCGAGCAGCGCACGCACGAATTCCTGCGTCCGGCCGGGCTGGAGCTGCTCGAGCGTCTCGGGACCGACGTGACGACCGGAGCGCTCGGTGCGCGAAGTCGTGTCGATGATGCATCCGGATAGGCCGGCACAAAGCAGCAGGGAACAGAGGATCGAAGTCTTCATCGTGGAGTAGCTGGAGGGGGGACGTCTCCGCGGCCCAGTCTACGCAGGCACCCCCCCGGAAGTTTCCACCGGCGCGCGGACTCGGATTTCGGAGCCGGACCGACGACCGCGAGGCGTCCGATCGGTCTTCTGGGTGTGGACCACGCCCTCCGACCCCTGCGACTGCTCCCCAGCACGGAATCCTGGCCGGAGGAATTGCGCAACATCGAGGCGCCGCCCGAGGCGCTCTGGTTGCGCGGGCGATCGGACGTTCTCGCGGCCAGGCCGCGCGTGGCGGTGGTCGGATCGCGCTCGCCCTCGCCCTACGGCGAAGCGCAAGCGCGGCGCTTCGCGCGCGTCCTGGCGGAGGCCGGGGTCGTGATCGTGTCGGGTTACGCGCGCGGCATCGACCAGTGCGCGCATCGGGCCGCGCTCGATGCGGGAGGCCGCACGATCGCCGTCCTGGGTAATGGCGTGGCCCGCCCGTGGCCCGAGTGCGAACTCGAGCCCCGCATCCTCGAGCGCGGTGTCTTCCTGTCCGAACGCGAGCCCGAAGAGCCCCCGCGTCCGCACCATTTCCCGCTGCGCAACCGCCTGATCTCGGCGCTGTCGCAGGCGGTCCTCGTGGTCGAGGCCGCGCACGCATCGGGTTCGTTGATCACGGCGCGCTGGGCGGCCGACCAGGGACGAGAGGTCTTCGCGCTGCCCGGCCGCGTCGATCACCCGATGTCGCGCGGCTGCCACCGGCTGCTGCGCGAGGGCGCGCGTCTGGTCGAGGATCCCGAGGAGATCCTGGTCGAGGTGGGGCTGCACGCGGGCGGCTCGGATCCGGCAGCTCGCACGGAGCGGATGCCGGATACGGCGCTGCTCGCGCAACTGCGCGGCGAGACGCTCAGCGCCGATGAGCTCGCGCGCCGCACCCGCCAGCCGCTGACATCCGTGATTGTCGAGCTCGTCGAGGCCGAGATGTCCGGTCGCGTGGCGCGCACGCCGGGCGGGCTGTTCCGCCTGCTGGATCGTTCGTAGTTCAGCTCGTGGAGGCGACGGTGTGCTCGAGCACCAGGATCACGACGGCCAGGATGGCGCACCAGAGGCAGAACCAGCCGACCTTCTTGGGCAGGCTGCGCAGCAGGGCGGCATCCTGCAGTTCCGAAAACGTCGAACCGGCGAAGACGATCGCCAGCGCGGCGAAAACGAAGAGCGCGAGGTGCGGAAGCGGGTCGATCACGGGCCACTCGTGGCCGGCACAGCCAGCGGTGCGGGGTTCGCTTGTGGTGGTTCCAGCGCGCGCTTCTCGCCGAAGGCGTAGACGTCCATGAGGGCCAGCACGTTGAGCAGGCCGGCGAGGCAGGCGAGGTCGAGCCCTGCGTCGGCGTAGGGCCGGTCGAGGGCCACGGCGCCGCGCCCGAAGAGCGCCTCGAGCCCGAGCCCGGGGAGCCCAGCGAGGAATTGGCCGGCCCAGTAGTAGAAGTGCCGCTCCCGGCTGAGATTCGCTCCACCGGCGAGCCACGTGCCGAGGACGAGCATCCCGACCAGCAGGACGAAGAAGGCAGCCGCACGCAGCCTGCGCCCTTGCAGCCAGTGCCCCAGTCCGGGGACGGCCCACGCCGCCAGGACGGGCCGCGCGATCGCGCGGAATCCTGCGTCGGGTCCCTGTTTCGGCGCGCGTGCGTCGCTGTGCGCCTGCACCATCAGGCACGCGTTGAGGATTCCACTGCAGGCCGTCAGCCAGCAGCCCAGCCACATCGCGTCCGGCCAGGGCCGCATGTGCCCGATGCCGTAGCCGAACGTCTTCATGTGGTAGACCAGCGCGCCCAAGTTCCCGACCTCGGGCGTGAGCACGCCAGCGAACGAGCTCTGGAGGTCCGGTTCGAGATACTCGAACAGCATCCCGTCCGAGAGTTGCAGTCCGAGCCAGTAGAGTCCTTGCACGAGGGCGAAGGCGCACAGACCGAAGACCGGCAGGCCGAGGTAGAAGTGTCCGGCTCCGGGGAGGATCCAGGTCAGCACCGCCGCTACGGTCGGATCCCCCCGCGGTGCGACTTTCTGGGCGGCCGGCCAGTTCATGCTCGCGCGAGGTTCTACCAGCAGAGCGCTCTGGGCGCCAACGAACCTGGGTCCTGGAGCCCGGCGCGGGGACGTGCGATCATCGCAGGGTGCCTTCCCCTCGTCACGAGCACCGGCTGCGCGTGCGCTACGGCGAAACCGACCAGATGGGCGTCGTGCACCACGCGAACTACCTGCTCTACTTCGAGGAGAGCCGCACGGCGCTGATGGCTGCGAGAGGCTGCTCCTACGCCGCGGTCGAGCGCTCCGGCTGGGCATTGCCCGTGCGCAAGGCAGAGCTGCGCTTCCGCGCGCCCGCCCGCTTCGAGGACGAGTTGGTCGTTCGAACCTGGGTCGAGAAGCTGGGCCCGGCTTCCGTCACGTTCGCCTCGGAGGTCTGGCGCGATTCCGATCAGACCCTGATCGCGACCGGTGCAGTCGAACTCGCCTGCCTCGACATCCGGACCTCACAGCGCAAGCTCGCCATGCTCCCCGAGGACCTGCGCAAGGCCCTGCAGGTCGAACTCGCCTAGGAGGCTCGGTCCCAGCCGTCCGGACCCGGTTCGGAGCCCAGATCGTCGGAGGGCGAAGGCTCGCCCGGGTTCGTAGACGAGTCCGCCTCGGCGGGAGCATCGGACCGACGCCAGGGGAGTGCCGAAGGCAGGCCATCCAGGACGCGCTCGCGGCAGGCAGGGCACACCTGTCCGTTCGTCAGGCGGTTCAGGCGGGCGGGCGATTCGATCACGAGCCCGCATGTGAAGCAGACTGCGTTGGTCAAGCTGCCCATGCCTCCCAGCATCGGCTCGGACCCGGGCGGCCTTGAGGCTCTGGACGGCCCCCCCCCGGGGCCCCCGCCGCGGGACGGCCCGTAATCTACCGTTGACGGCAGGTTTCGGTCGACAAGGTGTGGCGCCCGGTGCTCTCCGGGCCTAGACTTGGAACGAATTAGCACTGTTTAAGTGCGCAATCATCCATGCTCCAACTGACCAAGCGAACCGAGTACGGCCTGATCGCCATGGTCCACATGGTGGGCTGTGGCGTCGAGCCGGTGAGCGTGCGCGAGATCAGCGAGCGCTACCCCATCCCCAAGCGCCTCCTGGCCGAGGTCCTGAAGGACCTCTGCCGCACCGAACTGGTGGAGTCCCGGCGCGGTGCCGCGGGCGGCTACACGCTGGCGCGTTCAGCCGACGCGATCAGCGTCGGGGACATCGTCGAAGCGTTGGAAGGTCGCCCCGAGATCTCGAACTGCGGTACTTCCTCGCTGCATCGCAATGCCGAATGCGAGATGCAGCCGACCTGCCGGATCCGCTCCCCGCTGCAGCGCATCCGCGAGAGCATCTGGTCGATGCTGCAGCGCACGACGCTGCGCTCGCTGCGCGAGTCGGCGCCGTTGCTCCCGCTCGAGGACGCACAGACATGAAGCTCCCGATCTACCTCGACTACCAGGCCACCACGCCGCTCGACCCGCGCGTGCTCGAGGCCATGATGCCCTACCTGACCTCGGAGTTCGGCAACGCAGCCAGCCGCAGCCACACCTTCGGCTGGAAGGCCGAGGAGGCCGTCGAGAAGGCGCGCGCCGAGATCGGCGCGCTGATCGGGGCCTCGGGCAAGGAGATCGTGTTCACCTCGGGCTCGACCGAGTCGATCAACCTGGCGCTCAAGGGCGTCGCGGAGATGTACGCCGACAAGGGCCGGCACGTCATCACCAGCATGGCCGAGCACAAGGCCGTGCTCGATACCTGCAAGCACCTCGAGAAGCAGGGACTCGAGGTCACCTACCTCGATCCCACGCGCACGGGCCGCATCACGACCGAGATGGTCGCAGCGGCCCTGCGGCCCGACACGATCCTGGTGGCGCTGATGTGGGCCAACAACGAGGTCGGCACGCTCAACCCGGTGCGCGAGATCGGCGCGCTGTGCCACCAGAAGGGCGTGCTGTTCTTCAGCGACGCGACGCAGGCGGTTGGCAAGGTGCCGGTCGACGTCGAGGCCGATCACGTCGACTTGCTGTGCCTCTCGGCGCACAAGATCTACGGACCGAAGGGCGTCGGCTGCCTCTACGTGCGGCGCAAGAACCCGCGCGTGCGGCTGGTGGCGCAGATCGACGGCGGCGGCCACGAGCGCGGCATGCGCTCCGGCACGCTCAACGTGCCGGGCATCGTCGGCCTGGGCAAGGCCTGCGAACTCGCGCGCACCGATTTCGACAAGGACCGCGCGCACTCGCTCGAGCTGCGCGACTACTTCGAGAAGCGCATCTTCGCCGAGCTCGACCACGTGGCGCTCAACGGCGACCGCGAACACCGCCTGCCGGGCAACTCGAACCTCTCGTTCTCCTACGTCGAGGGCGAGTCCCTGATCATGGGCATCAAGGACCTGGCGGTCTCCTCGGGCTCGGCCTGCACCAGCGCCAGCCTGGAACCCAGCCACGTGCTGCGCTCGATGAAGGTCGGTGACGAGCTGGCCCACAGCTCGATCCGCTTTGGCTTCGGGCGCTTCACGCAGCGCGATGAGGTCGAATTCGCCGTCGGGGAGGTCGTGCGCGCCGTGCGACGCCTGCGCGAGCTCTCGCCGCTCTACGAAATGGTCAAGGAAGGCATCGACATCTCCAAGATCCAGTGGCAAAGCGGCCACTAGGTCCGCGCTCAGGAGGACTCCCATGGCATACAGCGACAAGGTCATCGACCACTACGACAACCCGCGCAACGTGGGTTCGTTCGACAAGGCCAAGACGAACGTCGGCACCGGCGTTGTCGGCGCTCCGGAATGCGGCGACGTGATGAAGCTCCAGATCCAGGTCGAGGGCGACCGCATCGTGGACGCCAAGTTCAAGACCTTCGGATGCGGATCGGCGATCGCCAGCTCCTCCCTCGCCACCGAGTGGATCAAGGGCAAGACGCTCGAGGAAGCGATGGAGATCCGCAACACCCAGATCGTCGAAGAGCTCTCGCTCCCGCCGGTCAAGATCCACTGCAGCGTGCTGGCCGAGGACGCGATCAAGTCCGCGATCGCGGACTACAAGCAGAAGCAGGCCCAGGGGGGCGACCACCCGTGATCGAGATCACCGAACGTGCAGTACGCGAGATCCGGCGCATCGTCGCCGATCAGAGCCTCGGCCCCGCCACCGCCCTGCGCGTCGGCGTCAAGGGCGGGGGCTGCTCCGGGTTCAGCTACACGCTGGGCTTCGACGACCAGATCGCCGAGGTGGACCAGGTGACCGAGCACGACGGCATTCGCGTCGTCTGCGATCCCAAGAGCTTCCTGTACCTGAACGGCACGCAGATCGACTTCGAGGACAACCTGATGGGCCGCGGCTTCAAGTTCGGCAATCCGAACGCGACCAAGAGCTGCGGCTGCGGCGAGTCCTTCTCCGTCTGATCCGGATGCAGCGCTGCCCGAACTGCGATGCGGAGCTGGAGAGCCCGCTCGGCTGCAGCGCCTGTGGCAGGCTGCTCGACCCACCGGCGGCGCTCTCGCCCTTCGAGCTGCTCGGACTCGAGGCGGGGTTCGCGATCGACGCACGTGCGCTGGAGAAGCGCCTGCGCGCGACGATGCGCGTGGTGCACCCGGACGTGTATGCCAGCGCGCCAGTTCCCGTGCTCGAACATGCCGAACGAAACAGCGCGCGCTTGAACGGCGCCTACGAGGTGCTGGCGGATCCCGTCGAGCGCGCCGACTGGCTGGTCAATTGGCTCGGCGGACCCTCCGAGAGTCAGCAGCGCGCCATGCCGCAAGCCTTCCTGCACGAGGTCCTCGAGTGGAATGAGCAGCTCGAGGAGGCTCGCTCGGAAGCGGGATCCGCGCCTGCGGGTCTGAGCGAACTGCAGGTTCGTCTGCGCGAGAAACGCGACCAGGCTCTGGCGAACGTCGAGCGGCTGCTCATCCCCCTGCCCGAGCGCGGCTCGCCGCGTCTCTCCGAGGCGCGCTCCGAGCTCAACGCGCTGCGCTACCTGGAACGCGCGTTGCGCGAGATCGAGGAGCTGCAACTGCGCCGTCCCGTGCAGCACCCCTGAACCATGGGCTACATCGAGCTCAACGTCCTCAACGCGCCCGGCTCCGTGCCCGAGACGCTCGCGCTCGGCATCGACCTGGGCACCACGAATTCGCTGGCGGCCATCTTCAAGGAGGGCCGCCCGGTCGTGCTGCACCCGGAGGGCCGCGGCGGCCTCGTGCCGTCGGTGATCCACTTCCCGCCGGACGGCATGCCGGTCGTCGGCCGCGAGGCGCGCGACCACGCCGTGGCCGACCCGCGCAACGTGATCTTCAGCGTCAAGCGCTTCATGGGCCGCGGGCTCGGAGACGTGCAGGCGGAGCTGCGTTCGCTCCCCTACCGTGCCACCCAGACCGAGCGCGGCCTGATCCAGCTCGAGGTCCACGGCCGCAAGTACACGCCCGAGCAGCTCTCGGCGCTGATCCTGATGCGCGTGCACGACCTCGCCTGCCAGGCGCTCGGCGGACAGGACGTGCGCAAGTGCGTGATCACCGTGCCGGCCTACTTCGACGACACGCAGCGCCAGGCGACGCGTGACGCCGCGCGCCTCGCGGGCCTCGAGGTGTTGCGCATCGTCAACGAGCCGACCGCCGCGAGCCTGGCCTACGGTCTCGACCAGCGCGACAAGGGCAACGTGGTCGTTTTCGACCTCGGCGGCGGCACGTTCGACGTGACCGTGCTGGCGATCGAGGGCGGCGTCTTCCGCGTGCTCGCGACCGCTGGTGACACGCACCTCGGCGGGGACGACTTCGACCAGCTGCTGGCCGAGCTCGCCCGGCGCGAGCTCGGACCCGTGCACGGCAGCGCGCTGCTCGAAGACCCCGGCTTCCAGCAGGCGATCCGCCTCTCGGCCGAGCAGTGCAAGATCGCGCTCTCCAGCGACCCCGAGGCCGAGCTGCACGTCGTGATCCCCGCCAAGCGCGTCAGCTGGCGCCGGCGTGTGACGCGCGAGGAGTTCGAATCGCTCTGTGCACCGCTGGTCGAGCGCACGATCTCGGCCTGCCGCCAGGCGCTCTCGGACGCGAAGCTCGTCCCGCAGCGCATCGACGAGGTCGTGCTCGTCGGCGGCGCGACACGCATGCCCTGCGTGCGCGAGCGCGTTGAGCGCTTCTTCGGCCGCAAGCCGCACACCGAGCTCAACCCCGACGAGGTCGTGGCGCTCGGCGCTGCGGTGCAAGCCAACATCCTCATGGGCGGGCGGCGCGACCTGCTCTTGATGGACGTGACGCCGCTCTCGCTGGGCGTCGAGACCATGGGCGGCGCAGTCTCGAAGGTCATCCAGCGCAACTCGACCGTGCCCTGCGAGGCGCACGAGGGCTTCACCACCTACGTCGACGGCCAGACCGGGATCGACTTCCACATCGTGCAGGGCGAGCGCGAGCTCGCGCGCGACTGCCGCAGCCTGGGGCGTTTCCAGTTGAAGGGCATCCCGCCCATGCCGGCCGGCATGGCGCGCGTCGCGGTCAAGTTCCACATCGACGCCGACGGAGTGCTGACGGTCAACGCCAAGGAGCTCGGCACGGGCACGAGCGCGGTGGTCGAGATCCAGCCCATGCACGGTCTGACCGACGCCGAGGTCGAGACGATGCTCAAGCAGGGCTTCGCCCACGCCAAGGAGGACTTCGAGCAGCGGCGCGTGGCCGACCTGAAAGTCGAGATCGGCACGATGGTGCGCGCGACCGAGAAGAACCTCAACGCGGGCCGCGCCGGGCTCGACCGCGAGAGCGTGCTCGATCTCGAGCAGGCCATGGAGCGCGCCAAGCAGGCCTGCACGCAGGAGAACGTCAAGGAGCTGCAGCAGGCACGCGACGAATTCGAGCGCGCTACGCTCCCCTTGGCGGCGCTGCTGATGAACAACGTCGCGCAGAAGGCGCTGATGGGCAAGAAGCTCGGGGACGTCTGAGCGTGGCGCTGCGGAAGCTCGCCTGGACGGACGTGCGCGAGATCGCGATCGCGCTCGAGGAGCAGCACCCCGGGGTCGAGATCCTCAAGCTGCGCTTCACCGAGCTGCACCGCATGGTGATCGAGCTCGAGGGCTTCGCCGACGACCCCAAGCGCAGCAACGAGAAGATCCTCGAGGCGATCCAGATGACCTGGCTGGACGAGCGCGACTGAGCTCAGGCGAAGGCCAGGACGAGCAGCAGCGCGAGGAGCACGGCGGCCAGGATCCAGAGCGGCCAGCGCACGGGCAGCTTCCTGTTCGCCACAGCCGCCTCCACGGTCGCGGCGAGGGTCTCGAGCAGGGAGCTGAACATGCCCGCCCTTACGTCCGCGCCGCCGCGCCCATTCCGGCGTCAGCCCTTCTTCTTGCCCTGCGCAGCGACCGCGTGCTGCGCCGCGGCGACTTCCTCGGCGCTCGCGAGGTAGCGGCTCTTCACCGGCTGCAGCTTCGAGTCGAGCTCGTACACGAGCGGGATCCCGGTCGGGATGTTGAGCGCGACGATCTCGTCGTCCGGGATCTTGTCGAGGTGCTTGACCAGCGCCCTGAGCGAGTTCCCGTGGGCCGCGACGATCAGCCGTTCCCCGGCCAGGACGCGCGGCGCGATCGCCTGCTCCCAGCACGGAACCACGCGCGCGACGGTGTCCTTGAGCGACTCGGAGAGCGGCAACTCGCGCTTCGAGAGCGCCGCGTAGCGCCGGTCGCTGGCCGGATTCTCCGGATCGCCTGCCGCGAAGGGCGGCGGCGGGATGTCGTAGCTCCGGCGCCAGACGAGCACCTGCTCCTCGCCGTGCTTGGTGGCGGTCTCGGCCTTGTTGAGCCCGGTCAGCGCACCGTAGTGGCGCTCGTTGAGCCGCCACTCGCGCGTCTGCGGGATCCAGACGAGGTCCATCTCCTCGAGCACGAGCCAGAGCGTCTGGATCGCCCGCGTGAGGACCGAGGTGATCGAGGCGTCGAACGTGAAGCCGTCCCGCTTCAGCCTCCGGCCGGCCTCGCGCGCCTCCGCGACGCCCTTCGGCGAGAGCGGCACGTCGCGCCAGCCGGTGAAACGGTTCTCCCGGTTCCACTCGCTCTCGCCGTGCCGCACCAAGACGATCCGATGCATGGATTCCTCAGCCGAGTTTCTTGGCGATCGAGCCGTTGAGCGACTCGGCGGCGGCACGGGCCTTGCGCAACCACTCCTCCGCGGTCGAAAGTCGTTCTCCGCCGACCGACTTGTTCGTAAGCGAGGCGACGTTGATCTTCACGTTCAGGAAAGCCGCCTCGGCGGCACCCAGCAGGCACCAGCCGCCGCTGGCGCAGTCGCTAGCGACGTTCGGGTTGATGTCCGGAGCTCCCTCGGCGAGCAGCTCGAGGGCGCGCCGGGCGACCTCCAGCGTCTCGGCCGGGACGGCGGTGGCGCCGAGCAGCGCCGCCTGGATGGCAGCGGAGCGCGCGGTCTGGTCCGCTTCGGTCGCTTTCGGCAATCGGTAGCCCGACATGACTTTGTCGTAAGCCCGCGAGTCTTCGTCGATCAACTGCACGGCCCGAGCTCGGATCTTCTCGAGCTCTTCGATTCGCAGGGCCATGGCGGCCTCAACCTGCTGATACTTTGGACCGCTGGTCAGGCGGAATGCCATGCAGCCGAGTGCGGCGCCGAGTTGTGCGAGGTGGGCCGCGACGCTCCCGCCCCCCGGCGTGGGGGTCTTCTCGGAGAGTCGGCGTGCGAATTCCGAGAGGCTCGTGTCGCGCAGGTTGATGGTCCGCATGGGGGGGCTTCGGGGGCGGATTCTACGGGCCTCCGGGGCCTGGAGGCAGCCGCATTTCTGCCCTCAGGATGTTCGTATCCACAGGAGAAGGCGAATGCCGTAATCATCTTATGGACAGTTCTTTATGGAATTGTCCACATTTCGGAAGTGAGCCCCCGACCCCGAGTTTTCTAGCTTGTGACCCGCCAAGGGGGCGCCGGCCCCGGACTCTAACCCGCGCATGCGCGAGTGGAGCCGGTCTGACGACGAGCCTTGGGACCCAAACCCGTGCAGCCCACGGCCGCGGGCGGGCCTGGCAGGTAGTCAGGCTGGCCGCCTCGGAGCGACTACCCGGGCAGGACCAGCTTGAAAATCGCCTTCGTCACCCCCGAACTCCAGTCCCTCGTGCGGCGCACGAGCCTAGCCGAGGTCTCGGAGTCGCTCGCGCGCACCCTGCGTCAGGAGGGAGGCGAGGTCCGGGTCTTCCTCCCATTCCACGCCGAGATGCATCTCGGGCCGCTGGCCGACCTGCGCCTGGTCGGGGAGGTCAAGGTCAAGGACGGCCCGGCGAAGACGAGCGTGCTGGTCCACACGGCGCTGCTGGGCGACCTGCCGATCGTCCTGATCGACCATCCCCAGCTCTTCCGCACGCGCCACCCCTACGGCGACGACGAGGGCCCGTACTCGGACAACTGGCGCCGTTACGCGGTTTTCTGCCGCGCGGTGCTGGAGAGCTTCCCCCTGCTGGGCTTCGCACCCGAGATCATCCACTGCATGGACTGGGTCACGGGTTTGATCCCGCTGCTGCGCGAGATCGAGTACGTCCCGCGCCTGCCCGACCACCCGGCCTCGCGCGCGGGGACGTTCTTCGCCATCCACAGCCTGGCGATGCAGGGCACCTTCGAGCGCGAGATCCTGCCCCAGATCGGACTCCCCCACCAGGTCTTCCAGTTCGTGCGCGGGGTCGAACTCCACGGCAAGGTCAACTTCCTCAAAGCCGGCGCGGAGTTCGCGACCATCGTCGGCGTCTCTTCGCCCAGCCAAGCGCTGCGGATCCAGGAGACCGACCGCGGCTACGGGCTGGAGGACACGTTCCGCCGGCGCGCCAAGGAGCTGCTCGGGATCACGCACGGCATCGACTACCGCGCCTGGGACCCGAGCAACGACCCGCTCCTGCCGCAGACCTTCTCGATCAAGGACAAGGAGCTCGCGGGCAAGAAGAAGTGCAAGACCTCGCTGCAGCAGGCGCTGGGCCTCGACAACGGGCCGCGCATCGCGTTGGCGGCGGTGATCGGGCGCTTCGACGCCGACAGCGGCTTCGACGTCCTGGCCGAGGTGCTGACCTCGATCCTCGAGCGCAACGTCGAGGTGGTGCTGATGGGTTCCGGCAAGCACGAGATCATCGAGCGCGTGAAGACGATGGAGCAGACCTTCGCCGGCCGCTGCCGCCTGATCGAGGGCTACCAGGTCAACAGCGCGCACACGCTGCTGGGCGGCGCGGACTTCCTGATCCTGCCTTCGCACTACCACTCCTCGAACGCGCTGGTCGCGATCGGGATGCGCTACGGCGTCGTGCCGATCGTCTACGGTTCGAGCGGCCTCGACGACACGGTAATCGACGTCGAGAAGAGCCCGCGCAAGGGCACGGGGATCTGCTTCCGCAACTACTCCGGTGACGGCCTGCTCGAAGGCATCGACCTCGCGCGCAAGCACTACAAGGAAGCCGGCGACTGGCGCTCGATCGTCGTGCGCTGTCTCAAGCAGGATTTCTCCTGGCAGACGACCGCGCAAACCTACCTCAAGGCCTACCGCCGCGTGACGCGGCGCGTGAAGAACCAGTCCGACGACTGAAGGAGCCCCGGTTGCTCCTCGTCGGCATCGATCTCGGCGGCACGGCGATCAAGGCCGGCTCGATCACCCCCGAGGGCGAGATCGTCGCGCGGCGCGAGGTGCCTTCCGAACTCGAGCGCGGGCCCGCGGACCTGCTCGATCGCATGGCGCAGCTCGCGCGCGAGCTCGGCGTCGAGCGCTGCCTGGGCCTGGGAGTCCCCGGGCTGCTCGACCTCGCGGGAGGACGCGTGCTGCAGAGCCCGAACCTGAGCAGCATCGCGGGTGTGCCGTTGGTCGCCGAGCTCGCGCGAAGATTGAATCTTCCCCAGCGCGTGCACCTCGAGAACGACGCCAACGCCGCCGCCATCGGCGAGCACTGGCTCGGCCGCGGGCGCAGCGAGCGTGACCTGCTGCTGGTCACGCTCGGCACAGGAGTCGGCGGCGGCCTGATCCTCGGCGGAGAGCTGCACGCGGGTCCGGGCGGCATGGCGGGCGAGATCGGACACGTCGTCGTCGAGCCGAACGGACCTCTGTGCGGCTGTGGATCGCGCGGCTGCCTCGAGACGCTCGCCTCGGCCAGCGCGGCCTCGCGGCGCGCGATCGCGGCGGGCCTGCCGCGCGACGACCCGGGCGACCTCGTGCGGCTCGCGGAGCTGGCCCGCGCCTCCGCCGGACCCGAACGCGAGCTGCTCTTCGCCGTGGGTCGCGACCTCGGCCGCGGGCTCGCGGTCGCGATCGCGCTGCTCGACCTGCGCTGCTTCGTGATCGGCGGCGGCTTCGGCGCCGCGCTCGACACGCTCCTGCCCGGAATCCGCACCGGGATCGCGGAGCGCTGCTACGGCGAACGGCTGAAGGGTGTGCGCGTGGAGCGCGCGGAGCTCGGCGCGGACGCAGGCTGGATCGGAGCGGCGCGGCTTGGGATGCTGCGTGCCCGTGGTTGAGGCCCCCCAATCCCCGCTGATCCGCGCGCGCGAGCTGAAAAAGCTCTATCGCAAGGGCGTCTTCTCGCGCAAGGGCTTCCCCGCGCTCGACGGCGTCAGCATCGAAGTCGGCCGCGGCAGCGTCTTCGGACTGCTCGGGCCGAACGGCGCGGGCAAGACCACGATGGTCAAGATCTTCCTCGGCCTGGTGCGCAGGAGCGGCGGCGAAGCCGAAGTCCTGGGTCAGGGCTGCGAGGAGCCGTCGGTGCGCCGGCGCATCGGCTACCTGCCCGAGGCGCACCGCCTGCCCGGCTACCTGACCGGACGGCAGATGCTGCGCCTCTTCGCGCAGATGAGCGGCTGCGAGCCGAGCGAGATCGACGACCGCATCGAGAAGCAGCTCGCCCTGGTCGGCATGCGCGAGGCGGCCGGGCGCAAGATCAGCGAGTATTCGAAGGGCATGCAGCAGCGCATCGGCCTGGCCCAGGCGCTGATCCACCAGCCCGAGCTCGTCTTCCTCGACGAGCCCACCGACGGCGTCGACCCCGTGGGCCGCATGGCGATCCGCGAGATCGTGCTCGAGCTCAAGAACGCGGGCGTGACGCTGTTCCTCAACTCGCACCTCCTGATGGAGGTCGAGATGATCTGCGACCGCGTCGTGATCCTCTCGCACGGAAAGATCCTGCGCCAGGGCACGATGGCCGAGCTGACGCCGCGCACGGGTTCGGTGCGCTTCGAGCTCAAGTCGACGCCGCCAGACCTCGGCGCGTTGCTGGCCGGCATCGGCGGCGCGCTCGTGCCGCAGCCCGATGGCTTCGAGCTGGTCCTGAACGACGACGCCGAACTTGACCGCTGCATCGACCGCCTGCGCACGGCCGGGGTCTCGATCCGCGCCGTGCAGCCGCGCAAGTTGAGCCTGGAAGAGGCCTTCATCGGCATGCTGAAGAACGAGGGAGGTCCGCGATGAACGGGCCGATCCTGCGCGCGCTGTTCCTCGACGCCTACTACCAGGTGCTCGACAACAAGGTCTTCCGCATCCTGGCCGTGCTCGTCGGCCTGCTGGTCCTGCCGACCTTCGTCCTCGGTGCGCGCGAAGAGGGGCTGGTAATCCTCTTCGGGGTCAAGACGATTTCCTGGGACAACGTCACCTGGCTGACGGGCACGCAGAACCCCGATCTCGTCGTCCAGAACTTCCAGGATTTCGTGGTCGGCGGCCTGGCCGGGACGATCGGGATCCTTTTCAGCATCGCCGCGACGGCCTTCTTCGTGCCGCGCATGCTCGAGAAGGGTGCCGCCGACGTGGTCTTCTCGCGACCCGTGAGCCGCACCACGCTGCTCTGCGCGCGCTACTGCGCCGGCGTGCTCTTCGTGGCGCTGCTGGCCAGCACGCTCGTGTTCGGCATGTACCTCGGGTTGCGCATCGTCTCCGGCCGCGGCGATCCCGCCTTCCTGTGGTCCATCCTGACCATCGTCTACGTCTTCGCCCTGGTGCACTCGGTCTCGCTGCTCGTCGGCGTGCTCACCCGCAGCGCCGTCGCCGGCCTGCTCGTGACGATCCTGTTCTTCACGCTGAACGGTTGCGTGCACAACGTCTGGATCCTGTCCGAGTTCGCCCGCGACCAGGAGCGCCTCGCACGCGAGGAGCAGGACAAGGACGCTGCGGAGCACGAGGACAAGGTGCCTCCGCTGCTCTACCACAGCCTGGATACGTTGCACTTCATCTTGCCCAAGACCACCGACTCGGACCTGATCGTGCGCAAGCTGCGCCGCGCGATCCTCGAGAGCCCGCCGGTCGTGCGCGACAGCGTCACCGGCACGCGGGTGGCGGAATCGCCGGAGAACCTGACGCTCGTGGGCGCACAGGGTGAGCGCGACCTCGAGCGCGAGCCCGCGTTGTGGCAATCGAAGGGCGCGGACGCGTCCGCGACCGAGATCACGTTCCGGCGCGAGTCGCGCGTCGTCGAGGGCCGACGGCGCTCGGCGCGCACCGCCGCGCGGACCCTGAGCACCGAGCTGGAGCAATCCGGCGCGAAGCTCGTCCCCGCGCCGGGGTTCGAGCCCGGGCCGGGACTGCGGCCCGAAATCGTCTGCTGGGAGGAGAAGCAGTCCGAGGGCGAGTGGAGCCGCGCCAGGGCCTACGTGGCCCTCGGCGACTGGCTGCTGGTGGTCGAGGTGCGCCAGCGTACGCAGGCCGAGGCGAACCGCAGCGCAGGAGAGCTGGCGCGCTCCTTCACGCGCCACATCCGGCTCGACGAGAACGACCCGCGCGGCATGGACCCCGCGCGCTGGTACGAGCACCGGTTGGACTGGTCCGCCCCGCTGCGGCACAACATCTTCTTCTCGGTCGGCAGCTCCGTGCTCTTCGCCCTGCTGCTCTTCGCGCTCGCGGCCTGGAAGCTGAAGCGCATCGATTTCTGATGGATGCCGGGCTGCTGCGCGGCTTGCGCGAGGTCCTCGGCGAGGCCGGCGTCCTCGAGCGCAAGAACCAGCGCGTGCCCTACGAGTGCGACGGCATGGCTTTCGTGCGCCAGATGCCGGAGCTCGTGCTGCTGCCGCGCACGACGCGCGAGACGGCGGACGTGATGCGCCTGCTCGACGAGGCGCGCATCCCGGTCGTCGCGCGCGGCACGGGCACCGGGCTCTCCGGCGGCGCGACGCCGGTCGCGGGCGGCGTGCTGATCGGTACCTCGCGCATGCGCGACGTGCTGGAGATCGACGCGCCGAACCGCTTCGCGCGCGTGCAGGCCGGCGTGGTCAACGCCGACCTCTCGCACGCCGTCCTGAAGCACGGCCTCTACTACGCGCCCGATCCCTCGAGTCAGAAGGCCTGCACGCTGGGCGGCAACGTGGCCGTGAACTCCGGCGGGCCGCACTGCTTCCGCAACGGCACGACGACGCAGCACGTGCTCGGACTGGTGATCGTGACGCCCCAGGGCGAGGTGCTCGACCTCTCGGCGCCGCGCGCGGACCCCGACGGGCTTGACCTCGTGGGGCTCTTCGTCGGCAGCGAAGGCATGTTCGGCCTCGCGACGGAGCTCACGCTGCGACTGATGCCGCTGCCGCCGGTGGTCGAGACCTGGCTGGCGCTCTTCCGCGAGCTCGACGAGGCCTGCGACTGCGTCAGCGACCTGATCGCCGCGCGGGCCGAGCCCTCGGCGATCGAGATCCTCGACCGGCTGACGATCGAGGCCGTCGAGGCCAGCGTGCTGCGCGCGGGCTATCCCAAGGAGGCCGGCGCGGTGCTGCTGCTCGAGCTCGAGGGCCGCGAGAGCGAGGTCGCGGCGCAGGCGCGGATCATGGAGCCCATCGTGCGCGCGCGCGGCGCCTTCGAGCTGCGCCGCGGTCGCAGTCCGGCCGAGCGCATGCGCCTCTGGGCCGGGCGCAAGGGCGCCTTCGGCGCGATGGGACGGATCGCGCCCGATCTGTACGTCTGCGACGCGGTCGTGCCGCGCCGCAAGCTGCGCGAGCTCGTGCAGGCGACGACCGAGATCTGTCGCGTGCGCGGGCTGAAGCTCGCCAACGTCTTCCACGCCGGCGACGGCAACCTGCACCCGAACATCTCCTACGACCGGCGCGACAAGGGCGAGCTCGCGCGGGTGCTCGAGGCCGGCGACGAGATCATGAAGGCTTGCCTCGCCGCAGGCGGCTCGCTCTCGGGCGAGCACGGCGTCGGACTCGAGAAGCTCGAGGCGATGGAGTGGCTCTTCAACCACGACGACCTCGCGGCCATGTGCCGCGTGCGCGAGGCCTGGGATCCGCAGCGCCGCATGAACCCGGGCAAGCTGATCCCGGTGCGCGCCTGCATGGAGACGCGCACGTGAGCGACCCGCGCGTGCTGCTGGAGCGCGAGATCGGCGCCGCGCATGTTTCCACGCTTGGGAGCCTGCCGCTGGCGGAGCCGCAGGACGAGGCGCAGGCCTGCGCGCTCTTGCGCCTGGCGGCACGCGAGCGCTGGCGCGTCCTGCCAGTCGGACTCGGGAGCAAGCTCGGCTGGCGTGCGCGTACCGCGGCCGACTTCGCGCTGACGACCCGCGCGCTGGCGGGCATCGTCGAGTACGAGCCGGCCGAGGGCGTGATCACGGCCCGCGCGGGCACGACGCTGGCCGACCTGCGCGCGCGCACCTCGGCCGAGCGCCATTGGCTCACGCCTTTCGTCGCGCGCGCGGAGCACGCGACGATCGGCGGCGCCGTCTCGGCCGGCCAGTCAGGCCTCGACCGGCTGCGCTTCGGGCCGTTGCGCCACCACGTGCTCGGGGTGCGCGTCGCGCTCGGGGACGGGACGATCACGAAGAGCGGCGGCCGCCTGGTGAAGAACGTGACCGGTTACGACATGCACCGGCTCTACGCCGGAGCGCACGGCAGCCTGTGCCTCGTGCTCGAGGTCTCGCTGCGCTTGTTCCCCGGGCCGCGCGCGTGCGCCTGGGTCCAGGTGCCGGGCGAGGGCCGCGAGCTGCTCGAGGCCGCGTGGCGCGGCCGCATCCGCCCGCTGATCCAGGCGCTCGGGCGCGTCGGGGGCGGCTGGGAGCTCGGTCTCCTGCTCGGCGGCGCCGAGGAGGTCGTCGCGGAGGAGCTCGCGCTGATCGGGGCCGATGCCGCGCCGCAAGGAGCGGCGGCCCTGGAAGCCGCGCGAGCTTTCGCGAACAAGCACACGCCCGAAGGCCCGCGCACGCGCCTCGAATGCCTTCCGACCGCGCTGCCCGAGATGCTCGCGCGCCTGCACGCGGGCCAGGGTCGCTGTATCGTGCTCCCGGGCGTCGTGACCGCGGAGATCGAAGGTGCGTCCGGCACTTCCGCGCCACGCGCACTCGAGCAGCGCATCAAGCGCGCCCTGGACCCGCGCGGGGTGCTGGCGGAGGCCTGAGATGGACACGCGCACGATCATCGACTACGCGAAGAGCCTCGACTGCGTGCATTGCGGGCTGTGTCTCAGCACCTGCCCTACCTACCAGCTCACGGGACGCGAGCCCTCCAGCCCACGCGGCCGCATCCACCTGATGCGCTCGCTCGCCGAGGGCGAGATCGAGGCGGATGCCGACTTCGTGCAGGAGATGGAATTCTGCCTGCTCTGCCGGCACTGCGAGAGCGTTTGCCCCTCGGGGGTGAAGTTCGGCGCGATGATGGAGCACACGCGCGCGGGGCTCGGGCCGCTGCAGAAGCTCTCCTGGCGCGAACAACTGGCCCGCCGAGTCGGCTTCGACCTGCTGCTGCGCGACCGCGGCGCGCTGGCGCTCGTCGTCGGCCTGGCGCGCATCTTCGCCCGCTCGCGTCTGCCGTCGCAGAGCGAGCGCTTCTACGCGCCGACGCTCACGCCGGCCGAAGGCGAGCGCAACGCGACGGTGCTGATGCTCGAGGGCTGCGTGATGCCCGAGGTCCTCGGCCAGGTCAATCGCGCGACCGCCGTCGTCCTCGCGCGCGCCGGCTGCGAGGTGCGCGCGGCGCCGCAGTTCTTCTGCTGCGGCTCGCTGCACGGACACAACGGCGAGTCGAACGGCGCGCGAGCTCTCGCGCGCACTGCGATCGAAGCCTGGGAGGCGCTGGGCTCCGAAGCGCAGGCGCTCGTCTCGAACAGCGCCGGCTGCGGGGCGCACTTGAAGGAGCTGGCGCAGCTCTTCGAGCCCGGCGATCCCTGGCACGCGCGCGCCAGCGCGCTCGCGGCGCGCACGCTGGACCTCTCGCAATGGCTCATGCGCGAGCCGCAGCGCGCGCGTCTGGCTGCGCGCATGCATCCCGTGCCCGAACTAGGACCGCTCGCCTGGGACGACCCCTGCCACCTGTGCCACGGACAGGGCGTGCGCAGCGAGCCGCGCGCGCTGCTCGACCTGCTCCCGGGCGTCAAGCGCGTCGAGCTCGACGGCGCGGAGGACTGCTGCGGTTCGGCGGGCTCGTGGTCGCTGACGCACGCGTCCGATTCGCGCGCGCTGATCGAACGGCGCGTCGCGGCCCTGCGTGCAAGCGGCGCGCGGACGCTCGTGACCTCGAACCCCGGATGCCAGATCCAGTGGGACGCGGGTGTGCGCGCGGCCGGCCTGCCGGTGCGCGTGCTGCACCTCGCGGAAGTGCTCGAGCTCGCTACCTCGCCGGCGGCGGAAAGAGCTCGAGCACCTTGAGCGCGGAGTCGCGGCTGCCCTTCTCGCCCCACTTCCAGAGCACGTTGAGCACGCAGAACTGGCCCGACGTGCTCAGGTTCAGGCGCAGCGCGTCTCGAAAGCTGCCCTTCTCGAACAGGCGTTCGTGCACGAAGTCGGCGTCGTAGAGACCCCAGCGCAACTTGCCAGCGTCGACGCGCACGATGCCGCCTTGCTTGCGATCGAGCATTCCGATCTCGCCGGCGCGGTGCGAATCGAGCTGGCTCGCGACGTCTTCTCTGCCCGTAGATGGGTCGTACCAGGCGAAGTACAGGCGCCCCGGCTCGCCGAGCGGCGCCGCCTCGGGCAGCTTCTTCCACTCGAACTCTGCGTCGGGCGCGGGGGAGGGATCCGGCTCGGGCGCGGCATCCGCACGCACGAGACGCACGATGCGCTGCTCGCTGTGCATGTCGAAGAGCCCGTCGGGCACGGCCTGCGCGAGCGCCACCGTCCAACCCGATGGCACGCCCTGCACGGCGAACGAGCCGCGGAACTGCTCGGCCGCGTCGATCTCCCGGCCGCGCGCCATCCAGAGCCAGAGGAAGATCGCCGCGATCACCAGCAAGCCGCAGGCGACGCCGGCAACGCCGAGCGCGCTCTCGCGGCGGGCCCCTGCAGGGACCTCAGCGCTGGTTGCCGACATGGAAGGGCTCGAGGAAGTCGATCACGACCTGCGGGTCGAAGGGCTCGTCGCCGCCGCTCTGGCGCGTCAGTTGCAGCATCAGGGGCCGTGCCTCGCCCTCCGGCGTGAGATCGACGATCATCGTCGCGCCGGGCCCGGTCCCGGGCGAGTTCCCTTCGTCACCGCCGATCTCTTGCACGAAGCGCAACGCCTCGAGCTCGCGGCCCTGCACGTTCAGCTTCAGCCGCTCCTGCCCATGCCGGCCGAACTTGCCGAAGAAGCTCTGACTCGAGTGGGCGTCGAGCATCTGGTCGCGCGATTGCCCGCCGTTGGTTCCGGGCAACTGCATGACCATCACCATGTAGCCGCGCCGGTCGTTGAAGAGCCAGAGATCCATCCCGATGTGGATGCTGGTCTGGAACTCCAGGCTCTCGGGGCGCTGATCGTAGGGCAGGACCTGCTTGAGCTTCTCCCACTGGATCTCAGGATCCTGCCACTCCACGGCCGCCTGCTTGACGAAGCGGAACATGAAGTAGCCTCCGATGCCGACGATCAGCAGCAGGACCAGGCATCCCCCCCCGACCCACCAGGCCCAGGTGGGGACCGTCTTCTTCTTCGGCGCGGACGCGCCTTCCTCGGACCAGGGGGATTCGTTCATGGGGGGCCTCCTCGGCGCAGGCGGGCGCTCGAAACCGCCAGCAGGTTGTACTCGCGCTCCCAGATGCGCTGCAAACGCGCGCCGATTTTCGAACGCGGAGCCTCGGCCTCGAATGTCCGTGCGACCTCGGCCAGCAGCGCCACCAGGCCCTCGAAGTCGTCCCAGCTGACGAATTCGGGCGCGATGCGGCCGCCCGGCCCGCAATTGTGGTAGTTGCCGAGCGCCAGGCACACGCCGGCCGCGCGCGTTCCGAAGTGGTTGTAGACCGTCGATTCGCAGCTCCCGCCGTCCATCAGCGCACGCTGCCAACGGAAGGCCGGGACGCGCTGCTCGAGCGAGCGCGCGGCCTCCTCCACCGCCAGCGTCAGCTCGGGGTCGAACAAGCTCTGCTTGTCGCCGGCGCGGATCACCGGCCCGCGCCCGACCTTGGCGGTGGCGCGGCGCGGCGAGCACTCGAGTCCGACGACGCGCGTGTTCTCGGGCAGCCGGCCGCTCTTCATCAGCCCGAGGCAACCGATGAAGCCGGTCTCCTCGGCGCGGGTGAAGACGCCAAGCACCGGACGCGGGTGGCGCGCGCGCGCGAGCAGCTCGAGCGTCGCGAGGATCGAGGCCGCGCCCAGGAGGTCGTCGCACACGCGCGCGAAGAGGCGCCCGGCGCGGATCTCGCCCGAGGTGAGGTCGAAGACGCCGAAGCTCCCTGCCGGCAGCTGGCCGCGCACGCCGGCGAGCTCGACGCGCAGCCCATCGTCCGACCGCGTGCGCAGCACACGCGCGATGCGCGCGGTCGCGCATGCCGCGCCGCCCTCGGTGGCGAAGAAGCGCAGCGGAGCACCGCTCAGGAAGCGCGCGGGCACGCCGCCGTGCAGGCGCGCCACGCGCCGGCCCTCGAAGTGGAAGGCCGGGTGGTCGAGGTGCGCGCTGAAGGCCAGCAGCGGCTCCCCCCGCTCCGGCGCTCGCGTGCCCCCCCAGCGCACGAGAAGGTTCGCGTGCTCGTCCTCCACGAGCTCGAAGCCCGCGCGCCCACGAACGAAATCGCGTACCACCTGCAGCGGACCGTCCTCGCAGTAGGGCGCGGTCGGCTGCTCGAGCAGGGCGCGCGCGTGGCTAAGCACGAGCGCGCGCTCTTCCGCGGCGAGCACGCCGCTCGCGCGGCGCGGGAGGACGAAACGCGAGGGCGGGGCGGGCGCGAGCCGCGCGCGCTCACTCCTTCCACTCATAGAAGCCCTTGCCGCTCTTCTTGCCGAGTTCGCCGCGCTGCACCATCTCGCGCATCAGCAGCGGCGCGGTGAAGCGCTCGCCGAACTCCTTCGCGAGGTAGTCGGCGATCGAGAGCCGCACGTCCAGGCCGACGAGATCCGTCAGACGCAACGGCCCCATCGGGTGCCCGTAGCCGAGCGTCATCGCCTTGTCGATGTCTTCGGCGGAAGCGACGCCGCTCTCGAGCATGCGGATCGCCTCGAGCCCCAGCAGCACGCCCAGGCGCGAGGACGCGAAGCCGGGCGAGTCCTGGACCACGATCGGCTCCTTGCCCATGCGCCGGCCCAGACCGACTGCGGTCGCGACGGCGATCTCGGAGCTGCGCTCGGTCACGACCACCTCGATCAGGCTCATGATGTGGACCGGGTTGAAGAAGTGCATCCCGACCACGCGCTCCGCGCCGGGGGTGACGCTGGCGATGCGCGAGATCGGCAGCGAGGAGGTGTTGGTCGCGAGCAGCACGTCGGCGCCGAGCTTCGCGCCCAGCTCGGCGAAGAGCTTCTGCTTGAGCTCGAGCTTCTCGGGCACGGCCTCGATCACGCACTGCACCAGCGCGATCGCCTCGTCGAGCTTGGTGGTGCCGCTGAGCCGCGCGAGGGCCGCGTCGCGGTCGGCAGCCGTGACCTTGCCTTTCGCGACACCCTTCTCGAGGTTGGCCCGGATCCCGGAGAGCCCTTTCTCGACCGCGCTGGCCGCGATGTCGTAGAGCCGCACCTCGATGCCGCTCTGCGCGAGCACCTGTGCGATCCCGTGTCCCATGGTGCCTGCGCCGAGCACAGCGGCGGTCTTGATCTGTGAGGCCTGAAGCGTGGGCATGGTTCGTCTCCTGGTCGCGGAATCAGCCGCCGGGGATCAGCACGATCTTGCCCAGCACGGAGCGGCTCTCGAGCAGCTCGTGCGCCTCGCGCACCTTCGAGAGCGGCAGGATGCGATCGATCACCGGCTTGTAGGCGCCGCTCGCGACGCGCGCGAAGATCGCCGGGAAGGCGTTCTTCGGCCCCATCGTCGAGCCCAGCACCGACTGGTTCTTGATGAACAGGTGCGGCAGCTGGATCTCGACGCTCGGGCCGCTCGTTCCGCCGCAGGTCACGAGGCGCCCGTTGCGCGCCAGCACGCGCATCGAGCCCGCCCATGTCGCCGGCCCGACGTGCTCGACCACGACGTCCGCGCCGCGGCCGCCGCTGAGCTTGCGCACCGCCTGCGGCCAGTCGGGCTGGTCGTGGCGCACGACCTCGTGCGCGCCGAGCGAGCGCGCGAGCTCGAGCTTCTTCTCGCTGCCGACCGTGCTGATCACGCGCGCGCCGAGGTCGCGCGCGATCTGGATCGCGGCCGAGCCGACGCCGGATGCGCCGCCGAGCACGAGCACGGTCTCGCCCTTCGCGAGCCGCGCGCGCGAGACCAGCAGGCCCCAGGCGGTGAGGAAGACGAGCGGGATCGCGGCGCTCCGCACGAGGTCGCAGCCGGCGGGCAGCGGCATCACGAAGCGCGCCTCGAGCGCGACGAACTCGCGCGCCAGCCCGTCGAAGTGCTCGCCGCGGATCTGGTAGTCGTCCGAGAGGTGATCCTCGCCCGCGAGATCGTGGGCGCTCTTCCCCGAGCTCGATCCGGGCTCGAGCAGCACCTGCTGCCCGACCTTCAGCCCGCTCACGCCGGCTCCGAGCTCGACGATCTCGCCCGTGCCGTCGCAGCCGGGGATCATCGGCAGCGGCAGCTTGACGCCGGGCATGCCGCGCCGGACCCACAGGTCGAGGTGGTTGACGCTGATCGCGGCGACCTTGACCAGCACTTCGCCCGCAGCGGGACTCGGCCGAGGCAGCTCGACGAGCTGGAGGACCGACGGATCACCGTGAGCAGTGACGTGGACCGCTTGCATCCCAGGACTCCTGCTCAGCGCCCTGAGAACTTCGGCGCGCGGCGCTCGACGAAGGCCGCGACACCCTCGCGCGCGTCGGCCGAGGCGAACAGGCGCGCCTGCAACTCGCGCTCGAGCGCGAGCCCGGCCTCGAGCGGCAGCTCCAATCCGGTCCGCACGGCGCGCTTGATCATGCCCACTGCGAAGGCCGCCTTGTCCGGCGTGCAGTAGCCGCGCGCCGACTCGAGCACGCTGGCGAGGAAGGTCTCGTCATCCGCGGCTTCGCGCAGCTCGTTGACCAGACCGAGCGCGAGCGCCTCCTCGTACTCGAACAGCCGGCCGCCGGCCATCAGCTCGATCGCCTTGCTCGCGCCGACGAGGCGCGCGAGCCGCTGCGTGCCGCCCGTGCCGGGCAGGACGCCGAGCGTGACCTCGGGCAGCCCGGCCTTGCCCGAGCCCTTGCGCGCGATGCGCAGGTCGCAGGCCAGCGCGATCTCGAGTCCCCCGCCGACGCAGTGGCCGCCCAGCGCGCCGATCACGAGCTTGGGCGTGTGCTCCAGACGCAGCAGCGTCTCGTTGGCGTGCAGGCAGAAGGCGTACTTGAAGGCCGGCGTGACCTCGTGCAGCATCGAGATGTCCGCGCCGGCGCAGAAGAACTTCTCGCCCGCGCCCGCGAGCACGATCACCTGCACCTCTTCGTCGAAGCGCGCGCGCAGCACGGCTTCGTCGAGGTCGCGCATCATCGCGTGCGTGTAACCGTTCGCAGGCGGGTTGGTGAGCGTGACGAGCGCGATGCCGCTGCCCGACGCATAGGTCGCCTTGCCGTTCGGAAGGGCTTCCGCGGGACCGAGCTGGGGCTTCGTCGGGGGGGGCATCGGGGACGCTCGGGCGGAGGTTGTATCCGAACCCCGGGCGGCGATCCACCGCTCCGGCCCTCACTCGATCGCGATGTTCAGACCCTTCGGGAACGAGATCGTGCGCTGCCAGACGAGGTCGAGGCCCTTCTCCCCCGCCGGGACGGTGAGCATCCAGGTGTGGATGCCGCGCTCCTCGCGGTCCTGCTTCCAGCGGACGAGGTCGGACTCCTTCTGCGAGGTCTTCGAGAGTTCGACTTCGACGCGCTCGTCGCGCGCGCGCGGGAGCGACTCGCGCAGGATCAACTCGACGCTGCCGTCCTTCGCCGCGCCGAGCGCGCCGTGGTTCTCGATGTGCACGCGCCAGCTCTTGACGTCGCTGGCGCGGTTGGAAAGGAAGCCTGGTCCCTGCTGCTGGTCCTCGATCTGCTCGCGCTTGACGATCAGCGCCGGGTCGGCACCGAGGTGCAGCGTGAGCTCCTGCCCGGGCTGCACGGTTCCGATCTCCGCCGGACCGAGGTAGTCCGCACCGAAGAAGACCGCGGCCGTGCCCGGGAGCATCGTCCAGGGCGAGCTGTTCTTGGCCTTGGCGCGCAACCATACCGTCGTGTCGAGCGCCGGCACGCAGTGCCGCTCGGCCTTGATCTCCATCGTCGCGTTGCCGACGAGCAGCGTCGTCGGCTCGCTGCGCGACTGGATCGTCGCGGGCTTGGGCAACTGGAAGCGCACCGAGAGGCCCTGGCTCTCGACCGAGGCGAAGGGTCGGGCTTTCGGCTCGTTCGAGGCCTCGAGCTCACCACCGGCCTTGTCGGCGTACTTGGCGCGCTCCTCCATCGGAGCGGGCGCCCTGGCTGCCGTCGCAGGCATGCCATCGCCCGGCATCATCATCGAGAGCCACTGTGGCATCGGCTCAGGCCCCTGCGCACCGATCTGCGGGCGCGCGGTCGAGAGCGCGAGCGCGACCTCGCTCCAGTCCTCTCCCGTCTGCTGCCAGACGCGCGCGCGGTAGACGAGCTCGACCTTGTCGAGCGTCTTCTGTGCACGCAGATCGTAGGAGGGCTGCCAACCCGTGTTCGAAACCAGGTACTCGACATCGAGCGCCGCCTGCGCGCGCGCCTCGATGCTGACGCGCACGTCGTAGACCTTCACGGTACCCTGCGACTGCGCCTCGCCCAGCGCCTGCTGCGCCTCGGCCGCGCGCGCGGCGAGTTCCTCCTGTTTCCAGGCGTTCTCGCGCTGCTTGCGCGAGACCTCGCTGGTCTTCTTGGCCAGGAAATCGAAGTTCGCCGTCCAGGCCTGGGCGCTCCCGCGGCCCGAGGCGACTTCGCGCGCGTGGGCCGCCTCCTCGCTCACGCGCATCTGCTCGAGGTGCATGGCCTGCTGCTTGAGCCCGTCACCCTCGTCCTGGGCGAGCTGCTGCTCGCGGCTGATTGCCTTGACGGCCTCGCGCAGCACCTGGAGGCGCTCGTTCGTCGTCACCTTCTGCATCCGCTCGCGCGTCTCGACGTTGACGACGTCCCCGCCTTCGCAGCGCACGCGCACGTTGTTCGGGTCGATGGAAACGGGCAGGCCCTGGATCACGTACTCGCCCGAACCGGCGATCGTCCCCGAGCGGCGGACGAGTGCCGTGTTCGAGTAGAGCGTGACCTCGCGGATCGTGGTCGCGAGCGTCTGGGCATCGGTAGGAACGCAGCAGAGGATGAGTGCGAGCATGGGTGCTACTCGATGGTGATCTCGGCGCCCTTGGGGAAGCTGATCGTGCGCTGCCAGACGAGGTCGATGCCCTTCTCTCCGCTGGGCACGCGCAGCACCCAGGTGTGGATGCCGCGCTCCTCGCGGTCCTGCTTCCAGCGCGCGAGGTCGGACTCCTTCTGCGAGCTCTTGGAGAGCTCGATCGTGACGCGCTCGTCGCGCGGGCGCGGCAGCACCTCGCGCACGATCACCTCGACGCTGCCGTCGGCGGCCGCGCCCAGCGTGCCGTGGTTTTCGAGGTGCACACGCCAGCTCTTGGTGTCGCTCGAGGTGCTCGAGAGGAAGCCCGGACCCTTGCTCATGTCCTCCGTCTGCTCGCGCTTGACGGTCAGGCCCGGATCCGCTCCGAGGTGCAGCGTCAGCTCCTGCCCGGGCTGGACCGTGCCGATCTGCGCCGGACCGAGGAAGTCGGCGCCGAAGAAGACCGCGGCCGGACCGGGCAGCATCGTCCAGGGCGAAGTGTTCTTCGCCTTGCCGCGCAGCCAGACCGTCGTGTCGAGCGCGGGCACGCAATGGCGTTCGGCCGCGATCGCGAGCGTCGCGTTGCCGACGAGCAGCGTCGTCGGCTCCGGACGCGACTGGATCGTCGCGGGCTTGGGCAACTGGAAGCGCACCGAGAGCCCCTCGCTCTCGACGGCGGCGAAGGGGCGCGGCTCGAGAGCGTCCTCGGCATCCTCGAGCGACTTGTTCGCCGACTTTCTGTCCTTCTTCTCGTTCTCGGCCAGCCTGCGGCCAGCGGATCCCGGTTTGGCCGCAGGCCGCGGCGTGTCGATCCCGACCCAGGACGCGATCGGCTCGGGCCCCTGCGCGCCGATCTGTGGCCGCGCGCTCGAGAGCGAAAGCGCGACCTCGTTCCAGTCCTCGCCGGTGCGCTGCCAGACGCGGGCGCGGTAGGCCAGCTCGACCTTGTCGAGCGTCTTCTGCGCGCGCAGGTCGTAGGCCGGCTGCCAGCCCGTGTTCGAGACGAGGTACTCGAGGTCGAGCGCAGCCTGGCCGCGCGCCTCGACGGAGACGCGCACGTCGTAGACCTTGACCGTGCCGCGGGCCTGCGCCTTCCCGAGCTCCGTCTGCGCGATGCTGAGGCGTCCCGTGACCTCTTCCTGCTTCCAGACGTTCTCGCGCTGGGCGCGCGAGACTTCGCCCATCTTGCGCGCCAGGAATTCGAAGTTGGCGGTCCAGGCCTCGATGCCCGGCCGCGCATCGCTCCCCTCGCGCGCGCGCGCGCCGGCCTCGGCCGCGCGCATGCGCTCGAGGTGCATGGCCTGCAGCTTGAGCACCTCGGCCTCGTCCTGCGCCAGCTGCAGCTCGCGCTGCACGGACTTCAACTGTTCGCGCAGCGCCTGCAGGCGCTCGTTCGGCAGCGTCTGCTGCAGCCGTTCGCGCGTCTCGACGTTGACCACGTCGCCGCCCTCGCAGCGCACGCGCACGTTGTTCGGGTCGAGACTGGCCGGCAGTCCCTGGATGACGTACTCGCCGCTCGTGGCGAGCGTGCCCGCGCGCCGCACGAGCGCCGTGTCGCTGTAGAGCGTGACCTCGCGGATCGTGGTCGGGAGCGGTGTCGGGTCGGCGGCGGAGAGACAGAGCAGGAGGGTGAGCATGGTCGTGGCCTCGGCTCCCAGCATGCGCCGGTCCCGGGTGCCGCTTCAACGCCGCGCTGCCAGGAACCCTTGGCCCGGCCGCGGATCACGGACGCCAGGTGATCTGAACGGTGTCGGTGGCGTTGAAGGTCAGCGCGCCCCCGCAGCCGCCGAGCACGATCGGGTCGCGGTAGTACGCGAAGTAGCAGCGGACGCTGCCCGGGCTCAGCGGGTCGCCCAGCATCGCCGAACGCGCATGCAGGCTCGGGTCGTTCCGGCCCGGCGCTGTGATCGAGCCGGCCGCCGCGTTCAGCACGTAGAGTCGCTTCAGGGGCATGCCGACGCAGCGCACGCCCTGGCCGAAGCTCACGCCCCCGGGGATCACGCTGGCGCTCTGCACGACGACGTTCAGCGCCGTCGGCCGTTCGTCGTAGGTGTAGAGGACGGCCGTGTCGTTCGCGAGCGAGGCCGAGCCGAACTTCCAGATCGAGGCCGTAGTCGCGCCGCTGTTGAGGCAGCCGGCCCCGACGAGCGGCGCGGCGTTGGAGCACGGGCACGTCCGCACACCGTCGAGGCCCGGGAAGCAGAACTTCGTGGAGTCGTCGACCTCGTACAGCGCGGCCTCGACGTCGCCGAGGTTCGGCCCGCCCGTGTCGGACCAGACGACTGCGGTGCTCCAAGCGGCACCGCCGAATCCGGCCGTGCTGCAGATGCGCGGGAAGTCCTCGCGCGAGCCCGAGGCGGCGACGTTCTGGTGGAACTCGCTCAGCATCAGCCGGCCGTTCATCACGTCGAGGGTGCTGAGGTAGATGTCGTAGTCCGTCGTCGGGTTGTAGTACGACTCCGCGTACGCCACGGCGAAGCGCGCGCCATCCGAGTCCGCGGCCGGATTGCACTGGTCTTCCATGTACAGGCCGGTGCCGTAGTTGTAGTTGCTCTCGAAGTCGCTCAGGTCGATCCCGTCGCTCGTGATGACGCCCGTCATCAGCAGCGCATAGATGTCCCGGTCGGTGCCGTAGTCGTGCTCGTAGACCAGCAGCCACTGGCCGCTCGAGTCCAGCGCCGTCGACGCGGCCGGGGCCGTTTCGTTGTCGCCGCTGGCGACGATCGGCGTGGGGCCGATGGTGACGAGACCCTGGTAGTCGACTTCGGCGGCGTAGATGTCGTGGTCGTAGGGCCCGAACTCGCGTTCCCAGACCACGTGGTGGATCCCCGACGGACCACAGGACTTCGAGATGCGCGGAAAGCGGTCGATCGTCCCGGCCGAGTTGTCGATCACGCCCGTGCCCGGCCCGACGAGCGCGCCTGCGGGCGTGACGTAGCGGTAGTGGATGTCCTCGTCGCTCCCCGGGCTGTAGACGCGCTGCCAGACGACGGCGAAGTTGACGACGCCGCTGTCATAGGGATCGCTGCCGACGCTGGCATTGATCTTCTCCCCGCTCGCGTCGGCCGTGCTGATCAGGAGCCCGGCGCCGAGCGTGCCTGTCGCGGCATCGACGATCTTGCCGTGGATCGTGCGCCCCCCGCCGCCGCCGGGCTGGCCGACCTCGGCGACCACGAAGAAGTTGTCGCGCTGGTTGCTGTCGGCGACGTCCGGATTCGACCAGTAGGCCGTGGACATGTCGATGTAGTCCGCGCCGAGGAAATTGCCCGCAGCGTCCTCGAAGGTGAACACGATGTCGTGGTCCGTCGCGCTGAAGGTCTCCTCGTACGCGATGCAGTAGACCTGGTAGGTCTCGTCCCAGGCGATCGAGGGGGCGAAGTCGTCGTAGGCGTCGGTGCCCCACATGACCGCGGTCGTCGAAATCACCGGGTCGATCGTCACTGGGAACCGCGCGCTGGCGAGGAAGCTCGCGGGCACGCGGATCACGATCTCCCCGTCCTCGAACGCGGTCTGCAGGGGAGCGCTTGCGCCGTGCGCGTCGAGCACGGTCGCGGCGCCGTAGCTCACCGCGCCGTCCGCACTCGTGAAGAGCAGCGCCTCCCCATCGAAGCTCGCGCTCAAGTCCGTCGAGACTCCGAGGCGCAGGACGAGCTCTCCGTCCGCGGGGCGGGAGGAGAAGACGAACTTCTGCTCGACCGAGTCGACGCCGAGCACGTACACCTCGGTCAGGGCGCCGCGCGCGTAGCTGACGATCTCTCCCTCGCGTGTGGCGCCGACCGCAGCGGCGAAGCGCACGCGCTTCGTTCCCGCGAGGATGCTGTCGATCCGGAACGTCACGGGGTGGTTCTGCGCTGCAGCCGAGCCGCAGAACGGGATGTAGCTCGCTCCCGCAGGTGTGAACTCGGCCTTGTACGCGCGCCCGTGCACCTGCGGCGAGCCGTCGTCACCTGTCGAGAAGTACAGCCTGTCATGCGGTGCGCGACGGCTAGCCTTGGACGGGCCGGGTTCCTCGGACTTGGCGCGCGGCGCCGTCATCTTGGACCGGGGGTCCGTCTGGGCCTGCGCCGGGAGGGCGAGCAGCATCGCGAGAGCGATCGTGCCGGCTATGCGGGAATCCATGCCGAAGCCTACCCCGGCGCGGGGGGACCTGACGGATCAGCACTCCCGCCGCAGGATGGGCCTCGTTTTCGAGCGCCGGATGACCTCCACGAAGCCCGCCGCGCGGTAGGCCGATGCGATCCCGGTCCAGGCGAAGACGTCCGGCATGCGCTTTCCGCGCGGGTCGGTCGGATAGGCCTCGACGAGCTCGGCACCGTTCTTCTTCGCCCAGGCGACAGCCGCTTCGATCATCGCGCGCGAGATGCCCTGCCCGCGCTGGTCCTTGCGCACCAGGAGGCACACGATCGACCACACGGGCCGCTCGTCGACCGGCGCGAGGATGCGCGAGCGCGAGAGAGCGCCGAGACGCTCGCGCGGCTCGATCGAACACCACGCGACCGGCTCGCCGCCCCGGTAGCCGAGCAGTCCTGGCGGATGGTCCGAGCGCACCAACGCGTGCAGCTTGCGCTTGTTGCCTGCGCCCTTGCCGCGCTCGTACTCGCCGCGCGGGAGCCGCGGCGTCATGCACCAGCAGCCGCCGCAGGCCCCGCGCGAGCCGAAGAGCGCGCACAGGTCGGGCCAGCGTTCGCTCGTCGCGGGCCGAACCTCGAGGTGTGCGAGCTTCCTGGCCTTCACGGCTAGAGCTTGGCGCCCGGGACCCCGACAGGCAATCCCGACGCCGCGGTGTAGGATCCGCGCGCATGCCCGAGTTCGTGCGCGTCCTCTCCGCCGTCGACCCGCGCCTCGCTCCCTATGCCGCGCTGGGCGAACGCGAGCTGCGCACGCTGCCCGAGGCGCGCGAGGCGCGGCTGTTCGTCGCCGAGGGCCGGCTGGTGCTCGAACGCCTGCTCGCCTCGAACCACCGCGTGCGCTCGGTCTTCGTGCACGAGGACCGCCTGAGCGAGCTCGAGCCCCTGCTGGCGCGCCTCGAGGCCCACGTGCCCGTGCTCGTCGCGCGCGGCGAGCTGCACGAGCGCGTCAGCGGGGTCGCCTTCCACCAGGGCCTGCTGGCGTTGGGCGAGGCGGCGCCGGATCCGACGCTGGACGAGCTCGCCGCGCGCTGCGCCCGCCTGGTCGTGCTCGAGTCGGTCAACAACCACGACAACATCGGCACCGTGCTGCGCAACCTCGCCGCGCTGTGCGGAACGAGCGGCGGCCTGGTCTGCGATCCGCGCAGCGCCGATCCGCTCTACCGCAAGTCGATCCGCGTCTCGATGGGCTGGGCGCTGCACGTGCCGACCGCACGTGCGGTGTCCTGGCCCGGAGCGTTGACCCAGCTGAAGAGTGCCGGCTTCCGCGTGCTGGCCCTGACGCCACGCGCCGACGCGCGCGAAATCGGCGAGCTCCCGCGCGGCGAGTCCAAGCTCGCGCTGCTGCTCGGCGCCGAGGGCCCGGGTCTATCGCCCGCGGCGATCTCTGCCGCCGACGAGCGCGTGCGCATCGCCATCGCGCCCGAGGTGGACTCGCTCAACCTCGCCAGCGCCTGCGCGATCGCGCTGCATGCGCTGCGCTCGCCGCGCTAGACTCCCCGCGCATGGACATCGACCCCGCCACGCTCGATCTGCGCGCGCGCTACCGCCTGCTGATCGGCTGCATCGTGCCGCGCCCGATCGCCCTCGTCTCGACACTCTCGCTCGAAGGCCGCGCGAACCTGGCGCCCTTCTCCTTCTTCAACGGCGTCGGCTCGGATCCGCTGACCGTGCTCTTCTGCCCGACCAACAAGCCCGACGGCAGCGAGAAGGACACGCTGCGCAACTGCAAGCCGGTCGCCGAGGGCGGCACGGGCGAGTTCGTGGTCAACGCATCGGTCGAGGGCTACGCGCGCGAGCTCACGGCCTGCGCGGAGGAGCTGCCCTACGGCCAGAGCGAGTTCGAGCTCACCGGACTCGCGAGCGCGCCGAGCTCGATCGTCAAGCCGCCGCGCGTCGCGCGCACACCCTGGGCCTTCGAGTGCCGGACGCTGCAGGTCGTGCGCACGAACCCCGGCCGGGCCGCTGGCGGCAACGTCGTGATCGGCCAGGTGGTTCGGATCCACATCGAGGACGCGCTGGTCGATGCGCGCCTCGTCGTCGATCCGGCGAAGCTCGCGGCGGTCGGCCGCATGGGCGGGATCTCGTACTGCTACACCCGACAGCGTTACGACTTGCCCCCCGGTCGCGAGGCGCTCTTGAAGCCGGCACCATGATCGAACTCACACTGTGTCTTCTGCTCGCGCTTCAACGACCGTCCGCGCTCGAGCAGCGCGCTGGATTGCGCGTCCTCTGGGACGGCAAGTCGCTCGCCGGCTGGCACATGATCGGCGACGCGAGCTATCAAGTCGATGAGGGATCGATACTCGGGCAGACAACGACGGGCAAGGCGAACTCGTTCCTCGTCACGAACGAGAGCTACGGCGACTTCCTGCTGACGCTCGAGCTGAAGAACGAGCAGCCGGGCAACTCGGGCATCCAGATTCGCAGCCGTGTCGTGGGCGAGGAACCGAAGACGTCGTACGCGACCGGGTACCAGATCGAGATCGATCCATCGGCCCGCGCCTGGTCGGGCGGGCTGTACGAGGAACGCGGCCGCGGCTGGCTGCAGAACCTCGAGCAGAACGAGGCCGGGCGAAAGGCGTTCAAGCCGGGAGAGTGGAACCGCTATCGGATCGAGTGCATCGGTCCGTGGATTCGCGCCTGGGTCAATGACGTGCCGACTGCGGATGCCTTCGACGCCGAGGCGCTCGACGGGATCATCGGTCTGCAGGTGCACGCCGGTCAGGACACGAAGGTGCGCTTCCGCGGGTTCCAGATGCACGTGTTCGGGAAGCACGCCTGGAAGAGCCTCGACGCGAAGTCCTTCATGGCGGAGGGCGCGAAGCTCGGGAACGACTTCGGGCTGCGGCTCACCCGTCCGAGCGAGACAGCGCTGCGCCTCGGGTTCCGGGGCGAAATCCGCGTGGCGCTGCCGAAGAGCACGGAGCTCCTGCAGGCCGGCAAGCAGGGGTGGTCGGTCGATCTCGGAGACGCGCGGCTCGCGAACGCGAAGGAGCTGACGCTGCTCGCCTACGCCGACCGGGTCGCGCTGTTCCGCGACCACGTTCTCGTGCTCGAATCGCGGACGTTGAGCGGCTCCGACGGTCCGCTGGTCTGGCTCGAGACGACTGCGAACCCGGGCGGCGCGCCGCCGTTCGAGCGCGTCGAGTCGCTCGAGCCCGCTACTCGTTGATCTGCTCGAGCTCCGCGACGGTCCAGGGCTGCGTGCGGCCCTTCGTCGCCTCGCGCACCTTCGCGATCGTCGCCGGCGACACGGGCTCGGCGCCGTGACCCCACTCGCGGCGGATGTAGGTCAGGATCGCGGCGACGTCCTCGTCCGAGAAGCTCACCGACGGCATCTCGCTGTCCCAGCGCTGTCCGTCGAGCTCGATCTCGCCGCGCATGCCCTGCAGCACGATGCGCGCAGCACGCACGTCCTTCCCGAGCACCCAGGGCGAGCTTCGCAGCGGCGGAGCCTGTCCGGTCTGACCCAGGCCCGAGGGAAAGTGGCACTGCACGCAGGTCGACTCGTAGAGCGCGCGTCCCTTCTCGAAGCGCGCGGCTTCCTCGGCGGTGAGCTCGCGCACCTTCAGCTCCTCGGCACCGGCCTTGCCCGGCCAGGCGAACGCGCTCTCGAGCGCATCCGCAAGCACCTCGGGCTTCTTCGCGAGCCGGATCCAGGTCGGCTTGCCGAGCGCGTCCTTCGGCCGCCCCTCCAGCACGCCCTTCGCGATCGCTTCGGCCTGCCACTTCGCCGAGGTCTTCCCCGCGCAAAGGGCGGACAATCCTTCCAGCCGATCTCCGCGCGCCTCGCGCGCGATGCAGCGCGCGAGCAGTTGCACGAATTCGGCCCGCCCGGGACCACCGGCGCGCCAGGGCTCGGATCGCGCGATCGCCACGAGCGCCTCGAGCTCCCTTCCCCCGAGCCCGCTCGCCGCGGCCGTGCGCACTTCTTCCCACTCGCACGCGGCGCGCATCAGCTCCAGCAGCACCTCCATGCCCTTCGAGGTCTTCACGTTGCCGAGCGACAGGATGACCTGGCGCAGGAGGCGCGCGCCGCCGGGCTGCGTGCGCGTCAGCGCCATCCAGAGCGGGAGGAGCGACGCGTCGTCGCTCGCGAGGCGCTCGCTCACCTGCACCCCCGCGAGTCGCAGGCGCGCATCATCGCTGCCCAGCGCGGCCTGAGCGACGTCTCCCGTCACCCCGCGCATCCCGGCCAGCGCCCAGAGCGAGTGCAGGCGCTGCAGCCACGTCGTTCCGGAAACCGCGCTCTTGCGCAGCAGCTCGTGCGCCTTGGCCGAGTCCTCGTGCTCCTCGACCAGGAGGCGCTGCGCCGTGTCGCGCGTCCAGCCGTTGGCGCTGCCGAGCGCCTCCACCAGCTCGGGCACTTCGAACCGGTCGAGCTGCGCGGGCTTCGCGCGCTGCGCCTTGGCCGAGATCACGCGCCAGATCCGGCCCATCCCGACCGGCTTCTCCAGCCCGCGCGCCAGGACCTGCTTGCGCAGGAAGCTCGTCACGAACAATCGGTGTTGGATCAGCCCGCGGTACATGTCGCACACGTACAGCGCGCCGTCCGGCCCGTCGCAGAGCCAAACCGGTCGGAAGCGCTCGTCCGTCGAAGTCAGGAAATCGAGCCCGTCCGCATTGCGCACGGGCGCGCCCTTCACGCTGCCGCCCTCCGTCTCGCTCAGGCGGTAGCGCAGCACGAGGTTTCCGGTCGGCTCGCACACGAAGGCGTTGCCGCGATAGTCGTCTCCCACGCTCGTCCCGCGATGCACGAGCGGCGCGCACGCGCCAGTCACGCTCGCGAGCTTGTACTCGGAGTTCAGGAGGCCCTTCTGGTACCCGCGGTTGACGCCGGCGTTCACGCGCGCCGGCCGCGGGCTCATGTCGTCGACCACGCGCAGGTCGACGCCGAGCGCGTTGCCCAGGTTTGTGTTGCGCGCCGCGTACACGCCCGCGATCGCGTCCACGCGCAGCGGATCCGAGTTGTTGTCGGTGTAGATCCGGCCTTGGTCGTCCTTCGTCGCGCCCCACTGTCCGCAGGCGCTCGTGCGCTCGCGATCCCACTTCCCGTTCTGCCAGACGTAGCGCCAGGGCACGTTGGCGCAGGCGAAGGCGTTGTCCAGCGTCGGCAGCAGCGCGTTGATCGCCCATTCCGGGCTCGCGATCCCGCCCAGGCCCTGGTCGACCACCTGCACGTCCTCCGCCACGCCGTCGCCGTCCTCGTCCCTGGCGAAGAGCAGCTTCGGAGGCGCGATCACGAGCGCGCCGCCGCGCGTCAGCGCGATCGCCCGCGGCAAGACGAGCTTGTCGAGAAACGTGACCCGGCGGTCCATCTTCCCGTCGCCGTCGTCGTCGAAGAGGTGCGCGATGCAGCCGATCGGCTCGCTCTCGCCCTTGCCGTCGACGTTCGGCATGTAGGCGCGCATCTCCACGACCCACAGCGACCCGTCCGCGTCGAAGAGGCACACGACCGGGTCGTGGATCAGCGGCTCGGAGGCGACGAGCTCGACCCGCAGGTCCTCGGGGACGCGAAAGGTCTTGAGCTCGTCCAGCGGCTGGAGCGCCGGCGCGGCCGGGATGGCGAGCTCCTGCGGCAGGTCCGGCTGGGCTTCGCCCGCGTGGTCGCCCGACTGCCCGCGCGCGAGGCTGCAGCACAGGAGGACCGACCCCGCGAACGAAACGATGGCGCGCATCCGCACCACCAGAGTCTAGCAACGGGACTCAGTCCTCGATCGCGGCGGTGAATTCGCTCTCGCCCTCGAACTCGGCGACGCGCACCATCTCGAGCTTCCCGTCGTCGGTCTCGATCGTGACCTCGTCCTTCATGGTCATCTTGACCTTGCTCGAGAGCGTGCACTTGTGGAAGTGCCCCTCTTCGATGTCCCAGAGCAGTTCGCCTTCGAGCGTGTACTCGAGGGCGATGGTCTTGATCCCCTCGTCCTCGTCGCCGAGGGACTTGTCGTCCTTGGCGTGCGTCTTGATCTCGCCCTCGAGCTCGATCACGGCGCACTTGTGCCCGTCGACCTCGCGCCGGCCCTTGTACGTGCCCTTGCACTTGCCCTTGACGTTGTCCTCGAACTGCTGCGCGATGTCGGAGTCGTCCTCCTCGTCGTCCTCGGCCCTGATCTTCAGGTCCCCGCCCGGCGTGCCGAGCACGGCGTTGAAGACCTCGGGTTCGATCTCCCAGCTCTTGTCCTCGGTCACCTCGCCCTTGGGCAGGAAGCCGCGCAGGTCCATGTCCTCGTCGAGCCGCTTGAGCAGGTCGGCGTCGCCCTTGCCGTCGGGGAAGTCGGCTTTGTATCCGTCGCCGTCGTCGTTGAGCTTGAAGACGACCGTCAGACCCTCGAGCTTGCTCGAGCGCTCCTTCAGCTCGTCGACATCGCCGTGTCCTTCCATGCCCTCGGGCGGCTCGATCTTCTGCAGCGTGCTGCCGCCGAGCTTGTTGTAGACGCGCGTGACCTTGGAAGGCTTGCCGTCCTTGAGCGCGCCGTACTCGTCGGTCACTTCGACGTGGGTCTTCTCGTCGTAGCTCAGCTTGAAGTCCATCTCGGGGGCTTCGTCCCCGTCGATCGTCATGCTGAAGCTCGTCGAGTGCAGCTCCGTCTTGTCGTCGAAGACCTTGTTGAGCTTGGCCTTCTCCTTGACCGCGAAGCGCAGCTGGTCGCCCGGCAGCGCGAAGGAGAGCAGGACGAGGGAAAGGACGGAGGTGCAGGGGAGGATCGTCTTCATGGTCTGGCAGCGCCATCCTAGCGAGGCGCTTTGCCGGAAGCTTCTTCGGCTCGCCGTCGGGGCCGACTTCAGTACGCGCATTGTGAACTCCCTTGCGCGGACCTGAAGCTGGCGCCGGGCGCGCGCGGACGCCGCTATCCTCGCGCCCACGATGAGACTCCTCACTACACTCGCGTTCGCCACGTGCACCCTCTCCGTCCAGGCCCAGGAACAGCGCGGACTCGTGCGCACGAGCGAGCGCGCCGCGCCCGGCTACACGCTCGTCGCTCCGCTCAGCTCGGGCGAGACCTCGCTCGTCGACCTCGCCGGCAACACCGTGCACAGCTGGAAGAGCGACAAGCCGCCCGGCCATTCCGTGTTCCTGCTCGAGAACGGGCATCTCGTGCGCGCCGAGCGCATCGACAACCCGGTCTTCTTCGGCGGCGGACAGGGCGGGCGGCTGCGCGAGTTCGACTGGGACGGGACGCTGCTCTGGGAGTACACGCTCTCCGACGAGAAGTACTGCGCGCACCACGATTTCGAGTGGATGCCCAACGGCCACGTGCTCGTGATCGCGTGGGAGATGCGCGGCGCCGAGGAAGCCAAGGCTGCCGGCCGCACGAGCGAGGGCGCGCTCTGGCCCGACTGCGTGCTCGAGGTCGAGCCCGTGCGCCCGAGCGGCGGCAAGGTCGTCTGGGAGTGGCACGCGTTCGACCACTTGACCCGTGGCGCCGACGCTGCCGCGCATCCCGAGCGCATCGACATCAACGCGGGCGGCGCCGAGCGCGCGCCGGGCGCGACCCCCGAGGAACTCGCGAAGCTCAAGAAGCTCGGCTACATCGGCGAGGAGCCGCAGCAACGACGCGGCCCTGGTGGCCGCGGTCCGGGCGGGCCTCCCGGAGGGGGCACCGACTGGCTGCACACCAACGGCATCGACTATCGCGCCGATCTCGACCTAGTCGTGCTCTCCATCCACAACCTGAGCGAGGTCTGGGTGATCGACCACTCGACCACGACGGCCGAAGCCGCGAGCTCGAAGGGCGGCAAGCGCGGCAAGGGCGGCGATCTCCTGCTGCGCTGGGGCAATCCGGTCACGCACAAGGCCGGCAAGGCGAGCGAGCGGCAGCTTTCCGCGCAGCACGACGCGCAGTGGATCGCGAACGGCCTCGACGGCGCCGGGCACATGCTGGTCTTCAACAACGGCGGCCGCGGCGAGTCGCGCCAGTCGATCGTCGACGAGGTCGCCCTGCCCGTCGACGAGGCGACGCTCGCGAAACCGATGGACGCGCAGGCGCTGGTCGCGCTCAAGCCCTGCTGGAGCTTCACCTCGGAGGCCATCAACGCCGGCCACATCTCGGGCGCGCAGCGGCTCGCGAACGGGAACACGCTGATCACGAACGGCGAGACCGGCCGGCTGGTAGAGGTGGACTCGAAGGGCGAGGTCGTGTGGGAGTGGCTCAGTCCGCTGAAGGGCGATCTGCGCATGGGCGGCGGCGGTCCGCGCGGCGGACGCGGTCCGGGCGGCCCTCCGCCGGGAGAGGGCGAGAGCCCGCGCCGCGGTCCGCCTGACGGAGGCCGACGCGGCGGGATGGGCGACATGGACCACGGGCTCTTCCGCTGCGATCGCTACGCGCCGGACTTCCCCGGCCTCGCGAAGCTCAACCCGCAGACGAGCGAAAAGCACTGAGGCGGCGCTTCACCTCGGGCCATTCCGCGTCGGTGATCGAGTACATCACCGTGTCGCGCACGTAGCCGTCCCACACGACGTAGTGCTTGCGCAGCACGCCCTCCTTCTTCGCACCCAGGCGCTCGATCGCCGCCTGCGAGCGCAGGTTGCGCAGATCCGTCTTGAGCTGCACGCGCAGACATCCGAGCGTCTCGAATGCGTGCGCGAGGAGCAGGAGCTTGCACTCCGTGTTGATCGCGCTGCGCTGGTGGGCCGGAGTGATCCAGGTCCAGCCGATCTCGAGGCCGCGGTGCGCGAGGCGCAGGTCGAGGTAACGCGTCGAACCGATCGCGCGCCCGCTCTGCTGGTCGAGGATCGCGAACGCGAGCTCGCTGCCGCGCTCCTGGGCCGCGAGCGCCTCGGCGATCATGCGCTCGAGATCGACGTGCGTCCGCGGCCGCTCGATCGGCATGTAGCGCCAAAGCTCGTCGTCCTGCGCGGCCAGGAGCAGGTCGGGCGCGTGCAGCGCCGCCAGCGGTTCGAGCCGCGCGTGCCGGCCTTCGAGCGTCACGGGCTGGGCTTGCATGCGCGCTAGACCAGGATGATCTGGGGGATCTCGGCCGGATTCCCGACGCGCATCGGCGGGCCCCAGGTGCCCACGCCGCGCGAGACGTAGATCTGCGTGCGGCCCGCGTGCGTGTGCAGACCGTTCAGGTAGGGCTGCGCGAGCATCACCAACGCGCCGAAGGGCCAGAGCTGGCCGCCGTGCGTGTGGCCGGAGATCTGCAAGCCCAGGTCGTGCTCGCGCGTGGAGTGGATCTGGCGCGGCTGATGCGCCAGCAGGATCGATTCGCGCTCGGGATCGCGGCCCGCGCAGGCGCGCGCGAAGTCGGGCGCGTGCGGCGCTCCGAAGCCGCGCGTCGAATGGTCCGGGATCCCGATCAGGTCGAAGCTCGCGCCGCGCTCGCCGATCGAGACGCGCTCGTTGTGCAGCACGCGGATGCCGCGCGCGGAGAGGTACTCGAGCCAATCCTTCGCCCCCGAGTAGTACTCGTGGTTGCCCGTCACGAAGTAGACGCCGTAGCGCGCGCGCAGGCCGAAGAGCGGATCGATCGAGCGCCGCAGCCGGTCGACCGTGCCGTCGACGAGGTCGCCGGTGATCACGATCAGGTCGGGCTTCGTGCGCAGCGTCTCGGTCACCACGCGCCGCACGTAGCTCTCGCCCAGCAACGGGCCCACGTGCATGTCGGTGAGCTGCGCGATGCGCAGGCCGGAGAGCGCGCGCGGCAGGCGTTCGAGCTTGACCTCGACCTCGGGCCGCAGGAGTTCGCCCGCGGCCGATCGATCGCCGACCCAGCAGACCGCGCCCGCGCCGGCGAGGCCCGCGCCGGTCGCCGCGCGGCGCAGGAGCAGGCGCCGATCCGGATCGAAGCCCGGTTCCCCGCTAGCCGGACGCCGCTTCGGGAGCGCGATCCACTCGGCGAGCTGCACG
>Ga0315912_10000974_pt1 | contig 39693 bp, 28 predicted proteins | sample VfabasoilMG_FD_204469 | JGI IMG/M metagenome (GOLD analysis project Ga0315912, IMG submission 204469) | Garden soil microbial communities collected in Santa Monica, California, United States - V. faba soil | ecosystem: Environmental > Terrestrial > Soil > Garden | place: USA: California... | reverse complement strand
CCCCACGGTTCTCTACCTGCACGGCTTCGTGGACTACTTCTTCCAGGCGCACCTGGCTCGAGCCTTCGAGGCGGCGGGCGCGCGCTTTTTTGCTCTGGATCTGCGCCGCCACGGACGCTCCCTGCGCCCCGGCAATCGAGCTTGCTACGCCGAGAAGGTCGACGAGTTTTTCGCCGAGATCGACTGGGCCATCGGCACGGTGAGCGCCTCCGGACCCTTGGCGATCGTGGCCCACTCGACGGGTGGTCTGATCGCGGCGATGTACGCGGCCCGGGGCAAGCACCGTCAGGCCGTGACCCGGCTCGTGCTCAACAGCCCATTTTTGCGCTTCCCCACCCGAACGCTCCTCTTGAAGACGAAGCTTGCCGTGGGCAAAACGATCGGCCGCATCCTGCCCAAGTTGGTCGTCCCGCAAGAGCTCAGCGCCGTCTACGGCATGACCATTCACCAGTCGCAATACGGCGAATGGGACTACGACCTCGCCAAGAAGCCCCTGCGTGGCTTCGCCTTCCACGCCGGCTGGAGCACGATGATCACCAGCGCGCAGGCTGAGGTCGGCCGCGGGCTCGGCCTCGAGCTTCCGATCTTGGTCTTGCATTCAGCTCGCTCACACGCCACGGGTCGGCTACCGGAGCCCGAGGACTTTCGATCGGACACGGTGCTCCTGGTGGAGGACACGGTCCGTCTCGCCGACAGGCTGGGCTCACAGGTCACCCGCGTCGCCATCGACGGCGGCCTGCACGATCTGACCCTGTCTGCAGCGGACGTACGCGAGGTCGCGATCCAGCGCATGGTCGAGTTCGGGACTGCCGGCTAGGGCACTGCCGGCTAGGGCACTGCCGGGTAGGGCACTGCCTCGTCGTCCCCTTCGGCGGCGCGGCGCGGCGACAGCTCACTCCATTTCGCGCGAGCCACGGAGATGGCCTCCTCCACGCGTCGGCGAGCGGGTCCGCCGAGCAGACCTCGCCGTTCCACCGCGGCGGCTGGGTCGAGAGCCGCCCGAGCCTCCGCCAGCGCGAGCGCCGGGTGTGCGGCGGCAAGTACGGAGGCCTCGAGCTGCCCGATCTGGACATTCTTGTCCTCGGCCAGCCGCACCACACCCCCGACGATGTGGTGGGCCTCGCGAAAGGGCACGCCAGAAAGGACGAGATAGTCAGCGAGATCCGTTGCACAGACGTGTCCCTCACCCAATGCCTCCTCCAGGCGCTCTCGATGGAACGTGCAGGTGGACAGTGCGCCGGCCAGGGCGCGCAAGGACTGGATCGCGTCGCGGACCGCCTGAAAGATGGGCTCCTTGTCCTCCTGAAGCTCGCGGCCGTAGCCGAAGGCCAGGCTCTTCTCCAAGACGTAGAGGGCGGTGACGTGGCCAACCAGGCGCGCTGCCTTGCCGCGGACGAGCTCGGCGACATCCGGGTTCTTCTTTTGCGGCATCATGGATGACGACGTCGAGAAGGCATCGCTCAGCGTCATGAACCCGAACTCCCGCGTGCTCCAAAGCACGACCTCCTCGGCGATGCGGCTGAGATGCACGCCCAGAATCGCCAGCGCGGAGGCTACTTCCATCAGGAAGTCTCGCGACGCGGTGGCATCGATCGAGTTCTGCATCGGGCGCTCGAAGCCGAGCTCTGCCGCGACGCCGTGTCGATCGAGAGGAAAGCCGCTCCCCGCAACGGCTCCAGCCCCGAGCGGGCACTCGTTCAAGCGGCGCCGTGCGTCGCGAAGTCGCCCGGCGTCGCGCAGGAGCATTTCTTGCCAAGCCATCAGGTGGTGGGACAAGCGGCTCGGCTGTGCGCGCTGCAAGTGGGTGTAGCTCGGCATGAGCACGTCGATCTCGGTCTCCGCCCGCAGCACGAGCACCTCGCCCAAAGCGCAGAGAGCGCTCGTGAGCTCGTCCACCGCACGCCTCGCGTAGAGCCGCAGGTCCGTCGCGATCTGATCGTTGCGCGACCTGCCCGTGTGCAGCTTCCCGCCGACCGGCCCCACGACCTCGGTCAGCCGGGCCTCGATGTTCATATGCACGTCTTCGCGCGCTGGATCCCAGACGAACTTGCCCTGCTCGATCTCGGCTGCCACTTGGTCGAGCCCCGCTACCAGGGCCGCTGCCTCCTCACCGGTCAGGATGCCAGCGCGGGCCAGACCCCGAGCATGCGCCTTTGAGCCAGCGATGTCCTCGCGCCAGAGCGCCGAGTCCACGTCGACACTCGCATTCAGCTCTTGCATGGCCTCGTCCACGGATGTGGGCAGGCGACCTCCACGGGCGACCGTCATGGGGAGCACCCATACCTGCCCGCACGCGAGCGGTCGAGTCGCGAGTGGCTGCTCAAGCAAAGTGCAGGAGCGAGCCGTACTTTGCCTGCAGCTGGTTGTAGTGCGCCTGGCTCAGACCCAAAGCACTGGTCAGGTTGCGCAGGCTCACGATTTCCTCGTGCGTAATCCTTCCGTCTGCTGCAGCGACGGCCAAGAGCACGTCCAGAAGCTCGTAGCGCATGGCCTCGTCGGTGCGTTCGCGCAGAAGTCGAGTACAGCGCTGCACGTGCAGGGAAGAAAGCGGGCGGGCGTGGCGCCTGAGCACCTCCCCTATCGCGCGGGCCCCGCTGGAACCGACCAGGGGGATGCGCTCGAGCTGCCGCACGATTTCCTCGCCCTCTGCGTCCGAGTGCTCTCGGTCCGCGTAGGCAATTGTAACCAGTAGCCCCGCCACCGCGGTCACCACGAGCGCGAGCTCGTCTTCCTCCCCGCTCAGGCTCGCACGCACGACGCGCTCGAGCTCCTCGAATTCACCGCTCATCGGGCCCGGACCTTGGCGCAAGGTCGGACCGCCGTAAAGCGCATGCGGTGAGGTACCGGGTGCGAAGCACACGCTGGGCGAAGAGCATCGCTTGCGAGGGAAGGAGATCGAGCGGGCGACATCACCTCAGGCTGGGTCGGTAGCTGCGCCGCAGCCTCGGCCTCGGGCCACTCCGCGCTCTCGGCCGAAGGCCGGGTCCCTTGGATGATCTTGGGTCCAGGTTTCGGACGGACGCCTGTCCGGGTCCTGGACCAGCGACCCACCAGCTGCAACACCGGGGTAGCGCCCGATCGTCAGCACGGGCCAAAACGCCTCGATCCATTCGCCAACCCGGACCAGAGGAAGGTTGGCGCGGCGCTTGCTGGTTCGGGGGCATGGGTGATGGACCGACCGGGCCGGCGGAGGCAATAGCGTGATGCTGAGGGGGGCATTGCCGGCGGAGGTGCTGCCGAATCTGGAGACTGTCCTGCGCGAGCGCCTCGGGCACCGCATTCCCGAGCGCCGGATGCAGCAGCTTGCCGAAGCGGTCTCGGTGCTGGCCAGCGAGAGTGGCTACCTCGATCTGACCGAGTATCTGGCGCTAGTGCGCACCCTGCCCGTCGATGCGCCGTTGGTGCAATCGCTGGTCCGCACGGTCACCAACAAGGATTCGTACTTCTTCCGCGACACCGCGACGATGGCGAGCCTGCGCGAACACATCTTGCCGCCGCTGCTGGATCGCTGCTCGGGTTCGCGCGTGCTCCGCGTCTGGAGCGCGGGCTGTTCGACCGGCGAAGAACTCTACTCCGTTTCCGTCCTGCTGCAGGAGCTCTTGGTCGACTACGAGACGTGGACCGTCTCGCTCGTCGGCACGGACGTCGACGAGAGTGCCATCACCCGAGCTCGTCGCGCCGACTACAAGGAGTGGTCGCTCCGCGCCACCCCCCGAGCGCTGCGGGCACGCTATTTCCACTTCGACCGCCTCACCCAGACCTACACGCTCGACCGGACTTTCCGCCAGAACGTGACGTTCGGCCTGCACAACTTGGCCGACCCGGAGGTCGCGCCATCGCCCAGCACGTTCGACCTGATCCTGTGCAGGAACGTGCTCGTCGACTTCGGGACCGAGGGACAGGCAGACGTGCGACGCAAGCTGCGCGCCGCGCTCTGCCCCGGAGGTATTTGGCTTGGCGGGCCATCCGACCCTTCCCCCGGAAGCGAATGGGAGACCGCAGTCTACCCCGGGGTGCTCGTGCACACGCCAACGCCTTCGGCGCACGCCGCTGTCGTGCCTGCGTCCCCGGTGCCTCCCCTCCCCCCAATCGCCGGACCGCCAGTCCAGGCACGACCACCAGTCAGTCCGGCCCAGGTGGATCGCCCGACGACGCGCCCCGAAAGCCCGGGCCCCGCAAGCGGCGACACTCCACCGCCCGATCTGCCCCCGCTACATGTCCCGTCAAGGAAGCCCCCGGCGGCCGCGATCGACGGTGACGTGGCGTTCCGGCGGGCCCTGAAGCTCGCCAACCACGGAGAGCTAACGCAAGCCCGCGCCGTGCTCTCGGAGATCGTGCAGAACGACCCGCTTTCCGCGGAGGCCTACCTGCTCCTGTCCACGGTCGAGCAGTCGCTCGGTGCCGTCGACGGTGCCGTGCGCGAGCTGCGGCGCGCCATCTACCTCGACCCATCCCACGCCGAAGCCCACCTGCGACTCGGCCTGCTCCTATCCGAGTCTGGCCAGCCCGACGCCGCAATTCGTTCGCTGCGCACGACGGCCGTGCTCCTAAGCGCGCTCGAAGCGCCTTCTCCCGACGACCACGAATTGCGCCAAACGGCGGCGACCCAAATGGTCCGCCTGCTGCGCGAGGACGCCTGACATGACAACGCTCCGCATGAAATTCAAGCAACGACTCCTTACCCAGATCGTGCTGGAGGCAGAATGACTGCCAGGCGCGAACACTCAGGTCGGTTCGGGCTGAAGCCCACCGTTCTGGTGATCGACGACTCTGCAGCAGCACGCGAAGGTACGACCGCGGTGCTCGAGGGCGCCGGTTACCCAACTATGACTCTGCCATCGGCGATCGGAGCCACGCGGACGCTGATGAGGCACGACGTGTCGGTCGTAGTCGCGGACGTGAGCATGCCGGGCCTGTCTGGCGACAAGTTGGTGTGCTTGCTCAGGGCAAATCGCCGTTTGGCTCACCTCGGATTGATCATCGTCTCCGAGCGCTCGGAAGTGGAGCTCGAAGTCTTGCGCAAGACGACACCCGTCGATGCCGTGCTGTCGAAGCAGGCCATCCGATCCGCGCTCATCCAGACCGTGGAGGCCGTCTACGCACGAGTCGTACGAGACCGCTCGCCCTTCATCAGAACCTGACGTTCTCACTATTCAATCCCCCTTCCGCACGCCCCTCCACCCGATTGGCAACGGATACCCCCCGCACCCTCTTCGAAGCTCCAGCGTGGTGAGTGGACGAGCGCAGAGACGGCGGTCGAAGAGCAGCACGAAGTCGGCGGAACGATGGGCTGGTACTTGGCCGAGCATTCGCTGAAGCTCCAGGGCGACTACTTCCACCTGTGGGGCGCTGATGGAGCCTCAGACCGAGTCCGGGTGCAGCTTCAGCTAGCCTACTAGTCCCGTCCGAGCCGCTTGCCCCAGGGCTCCTTCTGCCGGAACATCGGCCGCGGAAGGCGGCAGGGGGTGAGCGACCGAGACCGACACACAGGAGCTCCGTGGGCGCTCCTCTTGCTCGCGGTGGGCCTGGGCATCACTGGCGGCGTCGGCGCCTTCACGTTCCGCTACGCCGAGGGCCTGTCGTACCTGAAGACGGACCCTCGCGCCTGCGCCAACTGCCACATCATGCAGAGCCAGTACGACGGCTGGCAGAAGGCGAGTCACCACACGGCCGCCGTGTGCATCGACTGCCACCTGCCGCACGACTTCGTGCCGAAGTACCTGGCCAAAGCCGAGAACGGCTGGCGGCACGGCAAGATGTTCACGCTGCAGACCTTCCGTGAACCGATCGAGATCGCGCCCCGTGGACGCGAAATCCTCGAAGAGAACTGCCGGCGCTGCCACGCGGAGCTCCACGAGTCGACGCTCGCGGCGAGCCCGGAGCTGGGCGAAATCGCCTGCACCCACTGCCACGCCAGCGTCGGCCACGGCGTCCGCAGCGCCCTCGGCGGACCGCTGACGGCCGCAGAGCTGAAGGCCCAGCCAAGCCTCCCACCCAACCTATCCGGCGACAGGCCCGGAGCAGCAGGAGTGAAGCCATGACCGAACCTCGACAGATCCCTTTCTGGCAACGAAAATCCGTGCTCCTCGGCGTCGGGGTGCTCGTCGCCGCCGGCGCAGCCGGCACCACGGCCCTGCTCATGAACATTTTCGAGCGCAAGGCCGAGCAGAAACGTCCGTTCGTCCAGCTCGTGCAAGTGGGTGAAAACGACACCGATCCTGCCAAGTGGGGCAGGAACTGGCCCGCGCAGTACGACACCTACAAGAAAACGGCGATCGCCACGCGCACCCGATTTGGCGGCCACGGCGGCAGCGAAGCTCTGCCAGCCGAGAAGATCGAGCGCGATCCGTGGCTCAAACGTATGTTCCTCGGCTATGCGTTCTCCATCGACTATCGCGATCGGCGCGGACACGCGTACATGCTGGTCGACCAGGAGGACACCAAGCGTCTGAGCAAGCCGCAGACGGGCTCCTGCATGCACTGCCACGCCTCGGTGATGCCGCTCTACCGGGAGCTCGGCGGCGGCGACGCGATGAAGGGCTTCGAGGAAAGCTACAAGCTGAGTTACCAGGAGATGAACGAGAGGCTGCACGCGTCGGGCCATGCCCACCCCGTGAGCTGCGTCGACTGCCATTCGCCCGGTGACATGCAGCTCCGCGTGACACGACCAGGCTTCATCCGCGGTCTGCAAGCTCTAGCGAGCTCCGATGCCGCAGTACCCGCCATCCCTTCGATCGAGCTCTGGCGCGCCGCCGGCAGGAAAGGCACCTACGATCCCAACGTCGACGCCACCCGTGGCGAAATGCGCTCCTTCGTCTGCGGCCAGTGCCACGTCGAGTATTACTGTTCCTCGAAAATGCCGCTCACCTTCCCCTGGGGGAAGGGCCTTCGCTACGAACAGATCGAGGCGTTCTGGAACGAAACGAAGTTCGCGGACGGCGAGACGTTCTACGACTACAAGCACCAGGAGACGGGGGCAGCGGTGCTCAAGGCGCAGCATCCGGAGTTCGAGCTCTGGTCCCAGGGCGTGCATGCCCGGGCTGGCGTGGCCTGCGCCGACTGCCACATGCCCTACATGCGCGACGGCGCGAGCAAGGTCAGCGACCACTGGGTCCGGAGTCCGCTGCTCAACGTCAACCGCGCCTGCCAGAGCTGCCACCGCGCCGAGGAGCGCGAGCTCTTGGGCCGCGTGGATGCCATCCAGAGCCGCAATTTCGAGCTGCTCGAGCGAGGCGGCAAGGCCATCGTCGACCTGATCGAGGCCATCGTGGCCGCCAAGGCGCTCGGTGTTTCCGCCGAGGCGCTGGCCCCGGCCCTCGACTTCCAGCGCAAGGCGCAGTTCCGGCTGGACTTCATCGCGGCCGAGAACAGCATGGGCTTCCACGCGCCGCAGGAGGCCGCGCGCGTGCTCGGCGAGGCGCTCGACGAGGCAAGGCAGGGCCAGGTGGCCGCGCTCCGCGCCATGGACGGCGCGAAGCCCGCTGATGCCGTGCCTCCCGGCCCAGCGGCGGCCTCTGCCCCCGGCGTCCCCGCGCCGAAACCCACGGCCACCCCGCCGCAAAAGCCCACCCCGCCGCCCACCACGCCGGCCAAGCCCGCCACCGCGCCGGCGCCGCCGCCAGGCTGAGCCTCGGCGGGGCGTCAGAGGAAGAAGTGCAGCGCGAAGTTCATGCCGCCGGAGAGGCCACTCAGCTTCTCGCCCATCGCCTCGTACTCGATGGCGGTGAAGCGACCGGTGATCTCCGCGCCCAAGGAAAGCGGCGCGCCAAATAGGATCCCTGCCTCGATCATGCCGCCGAATGCATCCGAGAAGCGCAGGTCGCTTCCGGTCGCGACACCCGTGCCGTAGACGTGGGGACCGAACTCGGCCACACCCCCTGCTGCCAGCAAGAAGTGATAGTTGGCCGCAAGCGCGACGAGGCCGCGCACGGAGAGCACCATCGGGACGCGCTCCATCTCGATCGTTCCATCCGCATTGGAGGACGTCGTGCCGAGCTTGTAGCCTACGTCGTAGCCGAGCCCGAGCCCCACTCGGTCGTTCAGCCAGAGCGGCGTCCAAGTCACGCCCCCACCAATGGACAATCCCTGCCCCGCATAGAGCGTCGACGTGCTGCCATCCGAGTAAATCAGGGTGATGATCTCGTCGCCGCCGAAGGTGAACCCAGCTCCGATGTGGAGCCCGAACGTCGACAGCACATCACCCGCCTGCGCAGCGGGAGCAAACGCCGTAGGCGGCCGGGGCTGCTTCGCCGCCGGCGCCGTCTCCTCGTTGGCCTCTTGCTCAGGCGGCGCTGCTGGCGGCTCCGGTTCGGCGACCGGCGGCGGCTCGTCCTCGGCCAGTGCCGCCGGCCCCACTTCCGCCACAGGCGGCGGCTCATCGCCCTTCGGCTCCTCGGCGCGGGCGCCTGACGGCGCGAGGAGTAAACAAAGCCCGAACATCATCCTAGTTCCCGCAGGTTTATCCATGTTGGGACCCCTGCTACCAGATTTGGATCCCACGAAAAATGGTATGAACCCCGGATTCCGCTGGCCGAACGCGAGAAGAGGCCGAACGCGAGAAGAGGCGGACCCTCAGGCGCTCTTGGGCGGACGAAAGCGGCGCTCGAGCTCCGCGATCAGCGGCCTCAAGCTCTCGTAGTCCAGCGCCGAAACGACGAGTGTGTCCGGCTCGTGACCAAGCTCCTCCGCGCGCTCGGGCGCGATTCGATCGGCCTTGTTGTAAACGCGCAGGCGCGGCACCAAAACCAGCCCGAGCTCCTCGATCAGCTTCTCGGTTTCGCGCCGGTGCGTCTCTTCCTCTTCGTCGGCGGCATCGACGAGCTCGAGCAAGAGATTGGCATCTTGCGCCTCTTCGAAGGTGGCGCGGAATGCAGCAAACAGGTCTTTGGGCATGTCGCGGATGAAGCCCACCGTGTCGCTGAGCACGACGGCATTGCCTTGCGGCAAAGAGAGCCGCCGGCTGCGTGTATCCAGCGTGGCAAAGAGCTTGTTTTCAGCCAGAACACCCGCATCGGTGAGCGTGTTCAAGAGCGTGCTCTTGCCGGCGTTCGTATAGCCGATGATGGCGACGACCGGCACGTCCTCTGAATTGCGCCGACGCCGCCGTTCGGCGCGCTGCTTGGCCAGCTCCTTCAATTGGCGCTCGAGCCGCGTCAGCCGCTCGCGCGCACGCCGTCGCCCGATCTCGAGCTTCGTTTCACCCGGACCGCGCCCACCGATGCCGCCGGTCAGGCGCGACAAGCTGTCGTCCTTCTGCCCGAGGAGCGGCAGCGTGTACTTCAGCTGCGCCAGCTCGACTTGCAGCTTGCCGTCCTTGCTCTCGGCGCGCTGCGCGAAAATATCGAGAATCAGCTGGGTGCGGTCGATGATCTTCAAGTCGGTCGAAGCAGCAATCGCTCCGTTCTGAGTTGGCGTCAGGTTGCGATCGAAGATGAGCGTCTCGCAATCGAGCTCGATGGCCTGGATCACGATCTGCTCGAGCTTCCCGGGCCCAACCACGAACTTGGGGTCGACCCGATCGCGCAGCTGGATGATCTCGTCCGCCACGTAGACGCCGGCCGTTTCGGCCAAAGCGCGCAGCTCGGCCATGCGCACGTTGGCCATTTTCATCGCGCCGGGCCGCTTCTCGCCCACGTGGATCAGGAGCGCCCGGCCGTCCTTGGCGGCGATGGTGCGGCTCTTTTCCAGGCGCGAAAACTCGTCCTCGAGCGCCGCAATCAGCTCACCGAAATGGGGCTGAGGGCGCCCCCAGGGGATGGGCCCCACCACTTCGTAGCCCGGCGCGCCGTCGCCGCCGCGCTCCGGGCTCTGCGGCACGTTGTAGGCCCAGCTGATGCGCTGCGGTTCCTTCTGCGGAGAGAGCAGCACCGCGCACACGAGGTCGAGGCGTAGTCGCGTCAGGTCGGTCAGGTCATCGCGCGTCAGCGGCTCGTTGAAGAGGTGGGTGTGCACCAGGCGCAGCGCGCGGAAGCGCCCTTTGGCTGCGCGCAAACGACCGATGTCGGGCAGCATGAGGCCAGTGGGCGTGCCCACGATCACGCGGTCCACGTCGCCGCCGCGCTGAAGCAAGACGCCCACCTGGCGCCCCGACTCCCGCGATGCATCGGCCAGGCTCTTCACCAGCTCCGGCGTGGCGATGCTATCGGGCGGCACCTTGCGCCGGTAGATGCGGAGCAAGGCCTGGTGTGCGCTTGGGGAGAGCCCCGAGGTGTCGCCGAACAAATCCATGGTGGAGGGCGCTCCTTATCAAGCCCCAGCCGCTTTGCGAGCGCGGTGACCACTTGCCTGAATTGTCCCTGCGCCGATTTAGGGCCCGAGAAGGCGAGGGCCGAATCGGCTACGACAGGCCACCTCCCTGCAAGTGCCCGCGGGTTGCTTGTTTGGCGCGGCGATCCGCTGGGGCGGTCGCCGCGATTGGCCTGGCGCCGATTTAGGGCGAGCCGGCAGGATGATAGGCTCGGCCCCGGATGAGCCCCGAGGTCTACGAGAAGCTGTACCTGCGCCTGATCGCCAAGCTCTTCCGCTGGCTCGAGCACCTGGTCGAGATGCTGCCCAATACGGTGGTGGCGCTGCTCTTGATCACCCTCTTCTGGGTGGTGTCCGTGCTCGCAGCCGCGCTCGCACGGAAAGCACTCCGCGGCATCAAGGCCGACCAAGCTGCCAGCCGGCTGATGGTCGGTCTGGTGCGCGTGAGCGTGCTCGGCACCGGCCTTTTCATGGCGCTCGGACTGCTCGGGCTCGACAAGGCGGTCACCTCGCTCTTGGCCGGCGCCGGGATCGTCGGCCTGGCGCTCGGCTTTGCCTTCCAGGATCTGGCCGCCAACTTGATCAGCGGCGTCGCGCTGGCCGTCAGCCGCGAGCACCCGTTCCAGGCGGGTGACCTGGTGGAGACCAACGGCCTGCTCGGTGTGGTGGACCACGTCGACCTCAGAACGACCACCATCACCACGCTCGACGGCAAGTCGGTCATCATCCCCAACAAGCAGGTCTACCAGACCATCCTGGTCAACCTGACCGCTTCCGGGCGACGCCGCGTCGAGCTGGTGGTCGGGGTCGACTACGCGTCGAACCTCGCGCACGTGACCAGCGTGACACTCTCGGCGCTCGAGACCGTGCGTCCCAGGCGATCCGACCCGCCGCCCCGCGTGTATTTCAGGAGGTTCGGCGACAGTTCGATCGAGCTCTTGGCCTGGTTCTGGATCGACTTTCGCGGCCAGGAAGACCTGCTTCGTGCGCAGCACGATGCCGTGATCGCCATTCAGGCCGCGTACGCCCGCGCTGACATCCACATCCCCTTCCCCATTCGGACGCTCGACTTGCACGGCAAGGGCGAGCTCACCCTGCGCAAGCTCTGAGCTTCGCTTCGCAGGAAGCCCCTTTCGACCACCGCCATGGCCCGCCTGACCGAGCTTTCCCCTGCTGACGCCGCGCCCCTGCTGCGCGAGTTCGACCTCGACTTGGCCGAGCTCACGCCGCTCGACGCCGGCAGCGTCAACTCGAACTTCCTCGTCGAAACGGGAGACGGCCAGAGCTATTTTGCGCGCCTCTACGAAGAGCAAGGCCCCGACGGCGCCGACTTCGAGTTCCGCGTGAACGCCGCTCTCGCCCAGGCTGGCCTGCCGGTGGCGACACCCCTGCCCGCTTGGGGCGGCCGCTGTCACGTCCTCTTCGCGGGCAAGCCGTTTTCCGTCTACACGCGCGTGCACGGGGAAATCCTCTGTCAAAAGCGCGTGACCCCGTCCGTCGCGCATGGGCTCGGCCGCGCTCTGGCTGGAGTCCACACGGCAGCACTCGGCGACCTCGAGCTCTCCGAAAGTCGCTTCGGCTTCGCGCAAATCGAAGAGCGTTTGGACCGGGTTTTGGGGAGTGGGCGCACCGACCTCGCGCCAGCGGCGAGCCAGGTGCGCGCTTTGGCGCGCCGCATTCAGGGCGCCCGGCAGAATGACCTGCCGTCGGGCCTCATCCACGGCGACCTCTTTCGTGACAACGCGCTGGTCGACCCCTCTGCGCCCAGCGAGCCCATCCGCGCGCTCCTCGACTTCGAAAGCGCCTGCCGCGGCCCCTACGTCTACGACTTGATGGTGACGGTCCTGGCCTGGTGCTTCGGCGATGAGCTCGACCTCGGCCTCACCCGCGCGCTGGTCGACGGCTACCAAGCCGTGCGCCCGCTGAGCCCTTTGGAGCGGGCAAACCTGGTCAGTGAAGGCTCGGTCGCCTGCGTCCGCTTCGCTACCACCCGCCTCACCGACTTTTCGCTGCGAGTGCCGGCCGGCGAGCCGCCCAAGCGCGACTACCGCCGCTTCCTCGAGCGCCTCGACGCGCTGGAAGGCGGCGCGCTCGATCAGGCGCTCGGCTGACTGACGTCACCTCGACCTCAGTGATCCCAGCCTGTAGAAGGCCTGGATGACCCGGGCCCCGGGGCTGCTGATGTCCACGCTCGTCCTCGCCAGCGAGGTCAGCCTCGATGGACAACCCTGGAACACGTCAGCGTCAACGGCTGCGGGACCGGCGAGGGTGCGCCCGCAATCCTCTCCGACCACATCCCGGTGGGCGCTCGCCTCCGCGTCTGGGGCCGGTAGCCGTCGGCAAAACCTGCGCTCGCGTGGGCTCGGACGCAGCACTTGCGGCTTACCCTGGAGCGGCCGCGGCGAGCGGTCGTTCGGAGAAGCGCCGGCCTTCCTCGGCCAGCTGCGCCGCATTGGGTAGCTCGTCGACCTCGCGATCGATGGCCTCGAAGCGGGCCTGCAGCCCGTCCAGGACCTCGAGCGAAGCCCGCTCGGCGAGAAAGGGAAACAGGATCTCCTCCTCTTGCGCCATGTGTCGCCGCGTGAAGGTGACCCACTCCAGGGCCAAGGCCACGAAATGCCGACGATCCTCAGGGCTCCACGGCGCGCGCTGGTGCACCGCCTGCCGAAGCGCAGCCACCAAGTAGCGGCCTTGTCGATGTTCTCGCCGCACGTGAGCAAGCGACCCGTCGGCCCACGGCAGGCCAAGCTGCTGCAGCGCGGGCAAAAGTACGGTTTCTTCCTTCTCCTCGTGCCGCAGCAGGAGCACGTCCACCAGAAAGTCGAGCGCAGGCCACAGGCGGCGCAGGTCCACGGGAGGCGTGTCCCATTCGGGTTCTGCAAGTGCGCCGGCGAACACTTCGACCGCGGCCATGTGACGGCGGATCAGGTCGTGTTCTCGGACGAGATGGTCGGTGGCTGCTTGGTGCATGATGAGTCTCCTGAGCTAGGCGCGAGCGTTCGCTCGCGCGCGACTGCGACCTCGCAGCCGACTGCCCACGAGTCATGCATCGGACGTTCCAACACTGCCCCCCCCAGAGCGATGCCGCTGCAGGGCCGGGAAGGCGTGTTTCCAGTGCGTATCAGCGACGGATTGAGGCGCCGCAGAGAGGCCCACGCCGCCGTCGCGTTCGCAGGAGCACCAGCGGTCCAAGCAGAAAGCCGAGCAGCGCCGAGAAGGGGGGCGTCCGCCGTCCTGGCACGGAGCAACCGCACCCGGCGGCCTCGTCGCCGGTGGGCGGAGGCCCGCCGCCGCCGACGGAAGTGAGCGCGCCGCCGCCAGAAGTCGGTGGGGTGCCTCCCGCGCTGAGGCCCCCGCCTGCGCCGGTTGGCATTCCGCCACTGCCCGAGCCAGAAGACCCGCCCGAGCCGCCGCTCCCGCCCGAGGCGCTATTTTGCCCCCCAGTACCGCCGCTCCCGCCCGAGGCGCCCGTACAGTCGGTGGCGACGTCCGCTGGTGCGGGCTCGGGACTCGGCGGGACGCCCTGCTCGCCCGTGAGCACGAAGTAGATGCCGTAGCGTTCTTCGTTTCGCAGGTACTGGGGAGAAAACGATAGGCCCTCGTCCTCGTCGGTCCCGTGCAGGGAGAACTCGAGGGTGCCGGGCGTTTGGGTGAGGTTCTGCCCGATGTCGGCAACCCAGTCTTCGATGGTTCCGCTCTGGATGGCGATGGTGTCTTTGATGACCACACCAGCTGGAATCATGGCCTTCTCCGAGGCCCATTGCGGCTCGGTGATCATTTGCTCGGTGCCCAGGCCCGCGCTCAGCACCATGGGTCCATAGCTGAAGGCGACGGCATTCTGATTGTCGGGCAAGCGCGAGGCACGCACATCGGCCGGCAAGGTCAACGTCACGACGTCGCCCGGCGCCCAAACACGCGCGACGTCGAAGTAGCCGGCAGAGGACTCGAGGCACAAGGGCTGTCCGTTGACGGTGATGCGCGGCAGCTGGCCCAAGGCCAACCACCATGGCTTGCGGAACTTGATGGTGACTTCGTCGGTCGGGGCAGTATCGATGGTGAGGGTTACGGTCGGGGACAGCGGGACGTCGGCGACCTGGTGCAGCTCGAGACCACGAGACGTCCAATCTAGCGTCGAGCTCACGTACATGTTCACGTAGAGGTCGGTGGCATCGTGGTAGTAGATGCCGTCGCTCAGCTTGGTGTAGTTCTCCATGCCGGTGCCGTTGCAGCACCAGAACGTCTCTTCTCTGCCGAATGCCTTGAAATAGCCCGTTCCCATAGGCTTGAAGTACGTGGTCATGCCCGTCTCGGGATGAACCGCCGACAAGATTTCGTTGATGAAGGCGCGCTCGTAGAAGTCGGCGTACTTGACGTCCGGCGTGACTTTGAAGAGCTCGCGCGTCAGCTTCATCATGTTGTACGAGTTGCAGGTCTCGTTGTTCGTGTTGTCGCGGTAGGCGTCGAGCTGGCCCGGCTCGTGGAAGTGCTCGAGCTGGCTGTTGCCGCCCGTCACGTAGGTGTGGTTGCTGGTGACCAGCGTCCAGAACTCTTCGGCGACGTCGAAGTAGTGCGCCTCGGCCTCGCCGAGCGTGCGAAATCGGTTCAAAGACCCGATCATCTTGGGGATCTGGGTATTGGCGTGCTTGCCATTGAGCACGTCTGTCCCCTGGGAGATCGGGGTAAAGAGCGTCTCCTCATCGAAGAGATGCGCAGCCGCGAGGTGGTTCGGGTCCGTCGTGTGCTTGTAGAGCTGGTAGAGACAGTCGTTCATGCCCCCGTATTCGACGCCGAGCACGCGGGTCCGCATGGCGCTGTCCCATTGCGACGCTCGATTGTAGGCCCAATCGCCGAGCCCGCTGGCGATATCGAGCGCGACCGTGTTCCCCGTCAGCTCGTAGACGTCGATCATGCCAGCGATGATCTTGTGCATCGTGTACCAAGGGGCCCATTGATCCCCCGTGATGCGACCCTCGACGACGTCGAAGTGTGACTCGGGCGATGCAAACAGAAAGCCGTTCCCATTGGCGACTTGGTATTCGCGAAGCTGACCCACGGTGTAGTCGATGAGCTCCTCGATCTCCTGGTTCCTGGTGGGGTCATCCAGCGTCTGCCGATGGGCCCTTGCCAAGGCCGTCAGGTAGTGCCCGATGGTATGACCACGCAGTAAGCTCCAGCCGGCTTCCCAGCCGCCGTAGAGGTTCGGCGCCGTCGCCGGATCCTGATCCATCGATACGGCGCGGAAGCCGTCCATGAGCCGATCCGGATCGAGGCTCGTGACGTACTCGATGTCCACCTCGAAGAGCTGCTTGTAATGGGGATCGTCTACGATCACTTCTTCGAGCGCGAAATCTTCGAGCAGCTCGACTCCCTGCCCTGACGCCGTGACTGGAGCCAAGGTCAGGAGGAGGCCCAAGCCGAGTCGTGAGGGCAGGCGAACGTGGTGTATTCGTGTCATTGTGTGCTCTCGCATTGCGGAGGTTGGCAGCTGCCAGCGGGGCTTTGTCTCGGGGCCGGGGAGGTTCTCGATCGCCGCGCGCTACGGAACTGGGATCACCGTCTCCGCCCCCGTGTAGGTCACGGCCAAGTCGGGAGTCATGGTGATGCCGGGTCCGCTCCCGTGATCCGTTCCCACGATGACCACGTTGAAGGTCCTCGTGGCGAGCATGCCTGGGAACGAGCCTTGGCGCTGGCCCAGGGTGAGCTCGCGCGCCGCGTCGTTCCAAGAGAAGCGCATGGTCGCGTGCTCTCCGTCTTCGTACGCGTACGTGTCGTTCGCGTCTTCGTAAAGGACGAACGAGGCGTCTTTCCCTGGGTACACGCGGAGTTCGATGGGGTCCACGCTCTCGGTCGCGTACTCTATCTCGGGGCCGAGCGGCACGATGGAGCCCGCCTTGACGAACAAGGGGATCCGATTCAACGGCGCCGCAACGCTCTGCGTGCCGCCACCTTGCATCGAGCTTCCGTCCCAGAAGTCGAACCAGGTGCCCGCCGGGAAGTACAGGTCGCGGGTGACGAGCCCCGCCTCCGTCACGGGACCGACCATGAGCGCGGGCCCGAACAGGAACTGATCGGCAATGTCGTAGACGTTCGTGTCTTCCTGGTAGTCGAAAACCAGATGGCGCATCATCGTGTACGCTTCGTTCGTCACCATCCAAGCGAGCGAGTACACGTAGGGCATCAAGCGGTAGCGCAGCTGGTCGATGAGCAGCAGATTGGCTTTGGTCGTCTCCGTCCAGCTGTCGCCGTAGAGTTCGCGGGAGCCGCCACCGTGAATGCGGAAGATGGGGCAAAACGCGCCATACTGGAACCAGCGAGTGAAGAGTTCGTTGGATTCGGCGGTCGCCCAATCGACTCGATCGGGGTGGCCCCAATAGCCACCAATGTCGGTGGTCCAATAGGGAATGCCCGAGAGCGTGAAGTTGAGCCCGGCCGGGATCTGCCGCTCGTACGTAGGAAAGTCGCACTCGATGTCGCCCGACCAGCAGGTGGTGGCGTAGCGCTGCTGCCCAGCGAAGGCGCTGCGTGTCAGCACGTACACGCGCTTGTCTTCGGGACCCGCACTGCGCCAGTTCTCGTACAGGGCCTGGCTGTGTCCAAGCGGGTAGGCGTTTCTGTAGAACTGCACGCTGCCCAGGGTTGTGTCCCACGTGTTCCAGTCGAAGCCGTCCGGGTAACCCTGCGGCTCGGTGTTGTCTGCCCAGATCGCATCCCAGCCGTGGTTGTCGAGGAGCCGATCGTGCGTCTGCTGGAAGACGAGCTCACGCGCCTCCTCACTGAAGACATCGTAGAAATGATGATCGCCCGAGCTCGGCAAGATGGCGCCGATTTCGTCCAGTGCCTCGAAATTGTCGAGCTCGCCGGCACTGGTTTCCGCCTTCGTCTGATAGACGGGCCAAACCGAGATCATCGTATGCACGTTGGCCTCGTGCATCTCGTCGACGAGGGCCCCAGGGTCCGGATAGCGAGCTGAGTCGAAGTAATGAGAGCCCCATGCGTACGGCTCCCAATAGCGCCAGTCTTGAACGATGGCGTCGACGGGGATGCCTGCGTCCCGGTAGCCATCTTTCACGGCAAGAATTTCGGCCTGGCTCTGGTAGTGGTCCTTCGACTGGAACAGGCCATACGCCCATTTGGGAAACATCGGTGCCGCACCTGTGGCTGTCCGGTAGCCCCGGATCACCTCGTCGAGGCTCGGTCCGTAGAAGAAATAGTAGTCGACGAGCTCGCCTCCCTGGGAGACGTAGCGATACTTGGTGCTTTGCTCTTCCGCACCGTAGAAATCGGAGCGCGAGGTGTTGTCCCAGAGCAGGCCGTATCCTCGACTGGAAGTCAAAAGCGGCACGGCGATGTCCGTGTTGTTGTTTTCGAGCCGCCGATCGTGGCCCTTGCGATTGCTGATGCCATCCTGCGGCTGGCCCAAGCCGAAGAGACCTTCATCGCTGGGCGAATCGAAGCTGGTCTCGATGCGCTGAGTCGGTACCCCGTCGAGCTCTGCGGCGGTGAGCGTCTTGGCATCCTCAGCCAGCACCAGCTCGTCATCCAGGGTCCAGTAGGAAACCAGCCCCGACTCGAGCTCGACTGTGACCTTCATGCGGAAGGTCGTGAGGACCACGTTCCCCTCGCTCTCCTCCACGCAAAACTGAGGCTCCGGCCAGTCCCGGTTGATCACCAGCGACGCCTTGGCAGGAAGCTCAGCGCCGTTCGCAGCGCGCACGCGCATCACATCGTCCTGACAAACGTCCAGGCGCACGAGCCCCGTGCCCACCGGCACGCTGACACCACGCTCATCCAGCGAGTAGGCCGCGCTGGGCGCTGGAAGAGGCGGGCAGTCGAGCATCGGGGGCGCGCCACCCGAGGTGCTCACCACGCCGCCACTGCCGCCCCCGCTGGCCGGCCCCGCTCCGCCGGAGGCTCCGCCGGAGGCTCCACCGGAGGCTCCACCGGAGGCGCCCCCAGTGCCTCCGACACTGGACCCGCCCGCGCTCACCCCCCCAGCGTTGGACGCCCCGCCGGATGCCGAGGAGTCGTTTGCCTCGCCACTGGTGGGGCTTCCGCAGCCGGCAAAGGCCAGAAGTAGAAGGAACGCCGCTCCGAACCAGGAGCCGGGCTGGCCGCGGAGGCGAGCCCCATGTCGGCGCGATGAGGAACTCCGAGTCACGATGCCCAGCAAACTAAGCGCTCCCTCCGTGGTCGCATCAGTCGAGAATTTTCTCCTTGCCGGAGAGGAATCTTCCAGGTTGGGGTGGAAGAAAATGACCCCCTGCGGGATTCCAGCCGCGCAGCTTCGCTGGCTCGGTCACCTACTTCTGCGTAGGAGGGGAATTTTCTTGCCGCTCCCCAGGCACGGGCGGCCGTGAAACCGTCGCCGGCATGAGGCTCACGGCACTGCGCCTGTTTCCGCTCGCCCTCGCTGCGGCGGCCTGTTCCCCGAGCACGGGAAATGACCTGGCTGGCACCGGCGGCTCGACCAGCGTCGGCGGAACGGGTGGAACCGCCGAGGCGACGGGCGGTTCAGCGGCTGGAGGCGCCACCACGGGTGGAACCAGTGCGGCCGGCGGACAATCCGCTGGGGGTTCGATCGGGAGCGGCGGAGCTGCGAGCGGCGGAACTGCGAGCGGCGGAGCTGCGAGCGGCGGAACTGCGAGCGGCGGCGCGCCTAGCGGCGGAGCTGCGAGCGCCGGCGGCCAAGCGGCGGGTGGCTCACCAGCCAGTGGTGGAGCCGAAAATCTGGACGCAGTTGCAGAAGCGATCGACGGCCTGCGCATCGACGATCCGTGCACCGGCACTCCGCAGGTGTCTGTCGGCGCGACCTGTGACCACGCGACGCTGACAGGAGTCGGATTTCTAGCTGAGGAACAAGTGAGCATCGGAGGAGACCCTGGCACCACGTATGCGGTCACGCTGCGGGTGCGCGGGGTCATTGAACCGACGAACGTGAGCGGCGGCGAGCGCCCGTCGACCGAAACATTTTCGTACATGGGCTTGGACTGGCGGACGGCGCCCCTCACCATCGGCGGGACGGTTCCCGTCGATGACACGGACTATGCCCAATGGCGCATCACGGTCGATGAGCCCGCGGCAGAGTACACGCTGAACGACTACCAGCGCGTAGGTCACTACATCTTCGAGCTCGACTACGAGGTGACCGTGCCAATCGAAGGGGGCAGCACACTGACCCTATCCGCCGTCGACGCCAACGAGCGTCTGATCCTCAACTACGAGGGCTACGCCCCCGAGGGCATCGAGGGCCCCGTCAATCACGGCCAGTTCGTGGAGCTCGAGCTGGTCTCCGTCAGCGTGGAGTAGTGTACGCCGTCTGCCCCGCGCGCGCCGGGCCGGGCGCGTCAGTCGCGCATGCGCTCGCGGACGAAGGCGCCGTGACCATTCAGGTCGTCGTCCGTCCATCCGCCGTCCACCCCGGGCCCCTGCTCGGCGAAGTAGCAGCTGGCATCGTCACAGTTGTCCCACTTCCAGGCGGCCCAGCTGATGTTGTGGAGATCGAGCCAGTCGTGCCAGGCCTGTGCTTCTTCGGTGCAGACGCCGGGGTTGGCGGGTGTGCCGCCGTCCGCATGCGTCGCGCCCCATTCCGTGACGAACAGGGGCAAGCCAAGGCCTAGCGCCACGTCGCCGACGTCGCGCAGCTCGGCCTGATGCGAGCAAGCATAGAAGTGCAGCGTGTACATCAAGTTCACGTGGTCCGGGTTGGTCGGATCGAGCGGACTCATGGCCGCACTATCGACGTGCTGGGACCAGTTGGGCGTACCCAAGATGATGACGTTGTCGGGATCGACGGCGCGGATCGCGGCCACCAGCGCCTCGTGATACGGCTTGAGGACGCCGTCCCAGGTGTGACCGTCCCCCGTGGGAGACAGCGGCTCGTTGAACACTTCGTAGAGCACGTTCGGGGTGTCGCCGTACTCCTCGGCCATCATCGTGAAGAACTCGATGGCCTCGTCCTGCCGCGTGTGTGCGTCGTGGTCGTGCCAGTCGATGATGACGTAGATCCCGAGCTCGATCGCATGATCCACGATGGCGCGCACCCGACCGAGCGCCTCCTCTGGCTGCGCAAGATAGTCGGCGTCGTACGGGTCGGTGGTGGTGATGCCCATGGCGGCCCGCACGAGCGACGCATTCCAGTCGTCGCGCATGAAACGCAGTCCTTCGAGACTTTCGGCGTAGCCGTCCTCTTCCCAGTTGAGCCACATGCTGCTCGGCCCCTTGAGCTGCACGACGGCACCCGAGGCATCCAGGAGCTCGGGCCCGACCACGCTGAGCTGACCGTGGCGCCCCACCGGCGTGCCATCGTCACTACCGCCACTCCCGGTTGGTCCGCCGCCGCTGGAGGCTCCGCCGGAGGTCGTCCCCCCGACCGCAGCATTGCCGCCCGTCGTCGCTCCGCCCGTCGCCAGACTGCCGCCACCCGTCCCGGCTCCGCCCGACGCCGCAGGGGTGCCGCCCGCTCCGCTGCCTCCGCTCCCACCACTCGCCCCGACCGGCGGTGCGTCCATTCCGCTGCCGGTACCGCACGCGATGACACTGCCCGCGATGACAAGAAAGCCAAATAACCGACCCAAGGAACGCGCGCTCATTTGACGCCATGCTGACTCAGCGGCCAGCACTCACGCCACGCACTTTCTGCCTCAAAACTCGGGAAACAGTTCTCACTTTCGCACGCTCGCGCGCCGCCGCTTCAACTCTCCTGCCCGAGCGGAGTTTCGCGTCTCCCAAGCCCTCAGCCGTCGACGACACCGGGCGCGTTCGACCGCCGACCACGCCGACGCCCGAGGAGCCATGCGCCCGCTGCCAGCCACAGGGCGTTCGAGGCCCCGCCGTTCGGCGAGCGGCCAAGCTGGCACGAAGAGCCCTGGTTCGGCGGCCCCCCGCTGCCACCACCGCTGGTTTGAGCGCCCGTGGCGCCACCGCTCGAAGCACTCGCGCCTCCGGACGGAGCTCCACCGACGCCAGGAGCTCCACCGCCGGTCGAGGTACCGCCAGCGCCGCCGACGCCCAGCCTGCCACCTCCGGAGGCCGCAGCGCCGCCCGAGGCAGACGCGCTACCGCTGCCACCAGCACCTCCTCCACCGCCGGCTCCGGCAGCGCCGCCCGACCCGCCCTCGCCTGGCTCGGTGGGGCCATCGAACTTCCACCAGTTGAACTTGAACAGCTCGCTGCCGTTGCCCGTAAACACCAGGAAAAGGTCATGAGTGCCGCTTCCTCCGGTGACGGAGCATGTCACCGTCGTCCAGTCGGTGACGCCTGACACGTCGCACGTTCCCAAGGACGTCCCGCTCTCGCCGTCGAGATGGAGCTCGATCGCAGCATCGCCGCCGGATTCGGCCACGCGGGCTTCGAAGGACGTCACTCCGTCGATGAAGTCGACGTTCTTCACCTTGATGTAGTCGCCAGCGTCGATGCGGGTGACGTTCTGGCCGTCGCCGGTGTCGTCGCAGTCTTCCGTCTTGAGGCCTTCGGAAAAGGCGATGGTCTCGGCTTCGACTTGGGCGGACGGGTTCAAGGTGGCGATCGCTTCCGGCCCGTCCGAGCTCATGCTCAAGGTCGGAATGGTGCCGTCGCCGCCGTACGTGAACTCCTGCACACATACCGAGCGCTTGAAGTCGTTGCCACCTGGCAGGGCGCTGTTGTGATAAAAGAAGTAGGAGTGGCCCATGTAGTCGACCACACCGGCGTGGTTGGTGTACGTCGGGCCGGCAGCCATGATGTCGCCGCGCACGTTCCAGGGACCGGTAGGACTATCGCTGGTCGCGTAGCTGATCTTTTCGGTGCCGCCGCCCATGCCCGCGAAGATCATGTAGTAGGTCGAATCGCGCTTGTAGAGCCACGGACCTTCCGTGAAGCCGCTCAGGTCGACGTTGGTGATGCTGCCCGAGTAGCTGATCATGTCGTCGTTCAGCAGCACGTACTTGAGCGTGGCATTGCCCCAATACATGTAGGCCTGCCCATCATCGTCGATGAACACGCTGGGATCGATGTTGGAAGTCGCACTCTGCGCCAGGTGCGTGCCGAGCGGGTCCTCGAACGGGCCGAAGGGATTGTCCGCGACGCCAACGCCGATTCGGGAGCCGGTGTTGTTGTTCAGCGGCACGTACAGAAAGTACTCGCCGTTCCGTTCGATTGCGTGCGGGGCCCAGGCGCTGTCCGTACCCCAGCTGAAGGTGTCGAGACCCGCCGGTGAGCCGTGATCGGTCCAGTTCACCATGTCCTTGGTGGTGTAGAGCCGCCAGTCGATCATGGTGTAGAAGTTGTTCACCGTGACGTCTTCGTCGTGCGACGTGTAGAGGTACAGCGTGTCGCCGTACACCACCGGCGCCGGGTCCGCCGTGTAGTTCGTTTGCACGATGGGATTGTCCGCACGTGCGGGGGCAGGGCAGAGCGCGAGGATTGCTAGCGACACTGCGATTCCCAAGGGCACCGCCAAGCACCTGGTCGTGCGCCGATTGATTGCGTTCATACTCTCGTCGTTCTCACTCTAAGCCTGCGGATCTCGCTACCTTCGGCGACGTGCCCCGGTACCCCGCCTGATGTCACCGGCAGCGCGGCGTCGATGGGAGTGGTGAAAAATGACCCCGGCTGGGTCCCGTCTTCCAGGTGTGTTGGACAGGGGTGGAGGGGCGATGTTTCACCCCTGGCTGGGGGCCCTGCGCCGTGGTTTTCCGGGCTTGCGCCTGGGCGCGCAAAGAGCAGGCAGCGTTCCACCATGCACCCCGCAAGCACCCCGAAGGCTCTCGCTGCGCTCTTGGCGCTCCCGGTCCTTTGCCTCAGCCATCTGGCGCACAGCAAGCCCTTCCTCGACTACATCAAGCCAAGGCCCGTCACCTGCCCCCTGAGCTCCGAGACGTGGGGTGTAGACGGCGTGCTGCCCCGGGACCTCTGTAACGGCATCGAGAGTGCCCAGGGCGCGGCGGTGCCGCCCGAGTACTACTACTGGGACGGGCAGATCATCCGGGCGCAGGATGGCAAGTACCACCTCTTCATGAGTACGTGGTCCGGGGCAAACGGCTTCAATCCCGGCTGGCTCGAATCGGACGCGTACCACGCGGTCAGCGAGGGTGGGGTGCTCGGGCCCTACGTGCGCCAAGGCTTCATCTACGACAACGGCGGTTCTCACAAGGGACACAACGTCACCGCGCTGGAGCTCCCGGACGGCAAGTACGCGGTGGTCGTCAGCGAGACGGTGCCGTTCACCATCTACACGTCGAGCTCACTCGATGGTCCGTGGACTAGCTGTCAGCCGCAGATCGATGTCGCCGCCTCCAACGTGAGCCTCATCGCGCGGCACGACGGCAAGTTCCAGGTCGTGGAGCGCTACGGAGCCATCGCCATCGCGGACACTTTGTGCGGCCATTACGTCAAGCAGCAGCCGACCTGCTCGTATCCGACGGACAACGCCGACACCATCTACCCGACGCGCGACAGCATCCCGAACGTCCCCAACCCGACCTTCGATTGGCAGGAGGATCCGCACATCTGGCGAAGCGGTGGCGTCTACCACGTCATCTACTCGGGCTCCGGCGATCGCGTCGGCTGGCACGTGTACTCCGAGGATGGCCTCACCAATTGGCAGGACAACGGCTACGCGTGGTCGCCTCGGGAGTACGAGCGGCTCTTCTGCTTCGAGGGAACCGACACCTGCAACCAGTGGTACAAGATGGAGCGTCCGGGCGTCGTGCTCGAAAACGGCCACCCCACGCATCTGACCTGGGCCGTGGCTGACGTGGACAAGGATTTCGAGATCCCGGGGAACTCGAACCACGGCAGCAAGATCGTCGTGATCCCCTTCGATGGCCTGGCGTTCGACGCCGACTTCGGCGACTACGTGCCCCCGCCCACGGGCGGCGCGAGCGGCACCGGGGGCACGGCGGGCAGCGGCACGGGCGGCACGGGCGCCGGTGGCAGTCCCGGTAGCGGCGGAGCTGCAAGCGGTGGTGCGGGCGGCTTGGGGTCGGGCGGCTTGGGGTCGGGCGGCTTGGGGTCCTCCGGTGGCGCGGGTCCGAGCTCGGGCGGAGCTGTCGCAATAGCCACCGGCGGCAGCGTCGCCTCCGGCGGCACCGCGGGCGGCGGGACGGACGTTCCTCCGGCGGACGCTGGATGCGGTTGCCACGTCGTGGGGAGCCATTCGAACCCGAGTTGGTTCGGCCTCTTGGGCATACTCGGTCTGCTCGGCCTGCGTGCGCGCCAGCGTCGCTCGGGCCTCGGAGATCGACGGCGCCATGCAGGAGCGCTCGATCAGGCGCTCGGCTGACCGAGGCGCCCTCGGCCCGCACGCCGCCCCAAACCCAGCGCGACTCCGCCTGCAGCGAGCCATCCAAGCCAGGTCTGCGCGGCCGCCCCCGGGCGAGAAGCTGCCGTAGGCAACGTCGCTGGGCCCCTCCTGGTACTCGCTGCCGTCGACACCCGAATACGCCTCGCCGCTGCCCAACGTCGGCACCTCGGGAATCTCACCCTCGAGGCGCGAAGCCACCTCGAAGCTCCATCCGAATTCGCGGTCCCCTTCCCACAGACCCACGAACCTCCATGCCCCGGGTGCCAGCTCGCAATCCTGAGCGCGAACGTGACCGCCGCAGCCCGACGCCTGCGCTCGAGCCGAACCCAGGAGCAGCCCCGCTCCTGCCAGTAGTCCAAGCCAAGACGTTCGCATGGCCGGAGGGTGCGGCGCTTTGCCGTATCCGTGCAGTCCTTCACCGTGTACAAGTAGACGATGACCAAGAAGCTTTTCGTGTGCGTCAATCATTTCCGCAACGTAGTCACGACCAGTGGCGGCAATCCGACTTGCCGCGAATGCGGATTGGTTGCCACCGTAGCCGAGGCGGAGAGCCTACAAACTCTCATCGATTGGGAAAAAGCTCGTCTCAGAGCGGGCAGCGCGGCGAATCGCGATTCCTCGGCACGACGAGGCAAGTGAGCTCACACTAACGTCGCAACCTCGACTCGATCCACACACCACAGTCAGCGGGTGAAATATTTCAGCCGCTGCCCTGCCGTACCTCGGCCACGCGGAAGGCGCGCCTCATGCGGTCCTGCGCCGCAGCGCCGAGTCCCCGCCCCTTTGCGACCTCTCTCCAGCCGAGAACCGCCGTCGTGACATCGTCGACGAGCGCCCGAGCCCGGGCAGCTTTGACGCGAAAGTCGGAGGCAACGGACAGCGCTAGCTCGAGATCCTGAGCATTGTCCGTCTCGGAGATGTTCAGCTTGAGCCCTGCTCCATGTGCGTCGGGGTTCACGTCGTAGGCAGGGGCGAGCTTCCAGCCGCTGGGCTCCAGCAAAAATCCGTGGTTCCGCAGATGGTCATCCGTGTTCGAGACGCAGATGAAGAACACGATCCGGCGCCACAGCTGCTCGAGATCGGCTGAGGCGTCCGCTCCAAGGCGCATGAGAAGCTCCGCCAAGTTGATGTAGCTAGCGCCATCCTCGGCACCCTGTCCGTCCACGAGGTCGAGCAGCGTCAGCGCCGACGCGAAATGCAATCGCTGACCGACGCCAGTGCGGTCGAAGCGACGGCTGAGGAAGGTGTGGTACCCCTGCCCGGCTCCTCGTGCGGAACCGAACCGACGGACTCGCGCGTCCGGCACGACGATCCCCGCTCGCTGCGCCAGCTCGTGCACCACGGATTCCCACGCTCCGATGTCGTCGTCGTCGTTGCGACTTGGAAACTTGGCGATCCAGAGCTGGCCGTCCTCGCTTCGCACGCTGGCCTTGGGCCGAGCGCCGCCAAGCGAGCCGCCGGGTGCGATGAGCATGCGCAGCCAGCGATCATAACCGGGATCGGCTTCTACCCCTTCGCGTTCGAGCTCGAGACTCGCTTGCTCGAGCTCACGGAGGGAGGTCCAGGGCGGCGACGCCATGTCGTCGTTGTCGTCGAGAAATCGGTCCCCCATGCGGAAGCGCAGGGCGCCCATGCGATGGCCGTCATGAACGCCGAGCAAGTAGTCGGACTCGCGCAGATGGCGCTCGGCTCGGCCTTCGGTTCGAGCGAGCTGAGCCTCGCGACGCCGCATGAGCACCCGCCCCCAGCGGTCGGGGGAAGAGTCGAGGAAGAAGCCGAAATTGTCTCGACCCCTGCGGGGATACTGGGCCCCAGCGTAGAGCTCCAGGCCCGGATCGAGGACTTGTCGGGAGTCCGAGGCCAGCCACGCCGGGTCGTACTCGAAGGCGAAGACTTCCTTCCCGCGACCCGGCGTCGCGGTCAGAGTTCCCATCGTCGTCGCACCTCCGAGCAGTGCCCAATCGGCGACGACCTCGATGACGCGCGGGTTCATGGTCCTTCACCCGGCCTTCTCCTCGGCGCTCGCTGCCGCGTGGGGAGGCGGGCGTCCTGCAGCTTCCGACCCAGCTCGTCGTCGCGAGCAAGGAGCGCTAGGTCCTCGTGCAAGCCCAAGCTGTGCAGCACGTTGGCGTACGACCCAAGGGTAACTGCAGGCTCGCCGCTCTCGATCGCGCGCAGGGTCGCGCGCGAGAGGCCCGCTCGATCGGCCACCAGCTCCATCGAGAAGCCTCGTCTCAGGCGAGCCAAGCGAATGTTCTCGCCGAGAGCCCCGAGGATGCGGCGGAGGGCCGGAGGGGGCGAAGCGCTCTTTCTGGGCATAATGGTCAATATTATGACCACTAACCTGCCTAACGCAAAGAATATTGACCAACAGAAACGAGAGAGGGGCCGGCCACGGGGCCTCACCCTGCACCGACTCCGCAGGTCTGGCCGCTGGGGAAACCCCTCGCCCGTACTCGGGGGCGGGCGCTATCGCGCCGCGTTCCGCCGACTCACGCCGCGCTGTCGCGCCGTGGCCGCTTGTTCACGAGCAGCACGCGCTTGCGCAGCCGAATCGCGTCAGGCGTCACCTCGACCAGCTCGTCGCGGTCGATCCACTCGAGCGCTTCGTCGATGGTCATCACCTTGGGCGGGCTCAGCACCGTGTTTTCGTCCTTGCCGGAGGCGCGAATGTTGGTGAGCTTCTTTTCCTTGGTGACGTTCACGTCGAGATCGTTGTCCCGATTGTGCTCGCCGATGATCATGCCTTCGTAGACGTCCGTATTCTCGGGCACGAAGAGCACGCCGCGCGGCTGCAGATGGAAGAGCGCGTACGGCCGGCTCGACCCGGATCGGTCGGCCACCATGGCGCCGTTCGAGCGGCGCAGCATCGGGCCGCTGTAGGGCTCCCAGCCGTCGTTCAGGGTGTTCAAGAGGCCCAAGCCCCGCGTCTCGGTCAAGAACTCCGAGCGGAAGCCAATCAGCCCGCGCGACGGAATGCGGAACTCCAAGCGCACGCGCCCGGTGCCCACGTTGATCATGTTCGTCATCTGGCCGCGGCGCTCACCGAGACGCGTGGTCACGGCCCCGACGTAGCCATCGGGCACGTCGACCACGACCTTTTCCCGCGGTTCGAGCTTCACGCCGTCGACCTCTTTCACCACCACCTCGGGCATGCCCAGGCAGAACTCGAAGCCTTCGCGGCGCATGGTCTCGGCCAAGACGGCGAGCATCAGCTCCCCGCGCCCGAAAACGACGAAGGTGTCCGGCTCGTCGGTGGCCTCGACGCGCAGCGCCAGGTTCCGGCGCGCTTCCTTCTCCAGACGCGCCTTGATGTGGCGCGAGGTGACCCACTTGCCGACTTTGCCGGCGAAAGGACCATCGTTGACGATGAAGCGGATCTTGATGGTCGGCTCCTCGACCTCGATGCGCTCGAGCGCCTCGGGCTGCGCTGGATCGGCCAGCGTGTCGCCAATTTGGACCTCTTCCAGGCCAGCGACGGCCACGATGTCGCCGGTGTCCACCGACTCGACCTTGACGCGCTCGGTGCCGACGTAGCGGTAGACGGCGCTCAAGCGCTGCGACTTGGTGCCGCTCTCGCCGATCCAGGCCACCGTCTTGCCGACCTCGATCTTGCCACGCCAGACGCGGCCGATGGCCAAGCGACCGACGTAGTCGTCGTGCTCGATGTTGTGCACCAAAAACTGCAGCGGCTCGTCCGATTTCAGCTGGGGGGCGGGCACCTTCTCCACGATGGTCTCGAGCAGCGGCGCCAAGCTGTCGCTCTCTTCCTCCAGCGTGCGCTTGGCGATGCCGGCCTTACCGATCGCGTAGATGGTGGGGAAATCCGCCTGCCACTCGGCGGCGTCCAGATCGCAGAACAGGTCGAACGTCTCGCTCAGCACCTCGTCCGGGCGCGCGTCCTGGCGGTCGATCTTGTTGATCACCACGATCACCGGCAGGCCGAGCTCGAGGCTCTTGGTCAGGACGAAGCGCGTCTGCGGCAATGGGCCTTCGGCCGCATCGACGAGCAAGAGCACGCCGTCCGCCATCTTGAGCGTGCGCTCCACCTCGCCGCCGAAGTCCGCGTGACCCGGCGTGTCGATGATGTTGATGGTGACATCCTTGAACTGCACGCTGCAGTGCTTGGCCAAGATGGTGATGCCGCGCTCACGCTCGAGGTCGTTCGAGTCCATGACGCGATCGACCATCTGCGCGCTCTCCCGGAAGACGCCGGTTTGCTTGAGCATGGCGTCGACGAGCGTGGTCTTGCCGTGGTCGACGTGGGCAATGATGGCGATGTTGCGCAGGGAAGCGGGCATGGAGCGCGGCCAGGTAGCTCGCCCTTGCAGCTCCGGCAAGCAAAAACCAAAGGTATTTCTGGGGATCAGCAGCGCTGGGGGTGTTTAGCCGAGCCGATAGAGCACTCCGGGCGCCCTTGCCACGCAATCGACACGTCCGCGCAGGATTGCGACGCACTCCGCTGGCAATGGAACCTCGCCCGAGCCCCCCTCCAGAACGAAGTCCCCCCGTTCGGCCACGAGCAGGACATGAGCGCCACCGGGGTCCAGGCTGAAGCGGCCGCCGGCTTTCATGACCACGCGCTCTGCTGCGCCTTCGCGCGCCGTGCCCGCCAAGGGCAGCGCAATGCGCCGCAGGCGCGGCAGGCGATGCGCTGGCAGGTTGCGCAGCGAGAGCACCCGGATGGGGGCCTCCCCTTCTTCCACCAGCTCGTCGAGCCGAATGCCGAGAGCGCGCGCGACGCGCAACGCCACGCTCAGGGTCGGATTGGCCTGGCCGGCCTCCAGGTGGGCGATGGTCGGCCTCGGCACCCCGGATTGCTCGGCCAGCGCCTTCTGGCTCAGGTCCCGGCTCTCCCGCAGCTGCTTCAGGTTCCGCGCCAGGCGTGTCGATAGATCGTCCACGAGGACGATCTTTTAACATGGGCGCACCGCCTGAGAAACCCACGCTGCCGCAGGCGGGGGGCCGCCCTGGCTGCTGCCCGGGAGAGACAGCCGGGGAGAGCTCAGCCCACCGGGGAGGCTTTGACCGCCGCGCGGCCGTCCTTCACGTAGACGGTGAACTTGACCATCTGCGTGCCGTGGCGCGCCTTGATGGCTTCGTGGTTCTTGACCAGGGTGACGCGGAACTTGTCGTAGGTGAAGCCCTCGACCGACTCTCCACACTGCCGCTTGGTCGCCACGAACTCCTCGAACACCTGCTGCCACTCGGCCTCGGGGTCGGCGCTGGGAGGATTGGGGGTCGCGCCCGGCGGGCGGCCCGGCGGCGGACGGCGGCCCGGTGGGCTCGGTGGGCTCGGTGGGCCACCGACGGAAGCCGGCGCGGGAGAAACGTCGCCTCCTGGCACCGAAAACGCGGCCATCTGCGGCTGCGCAGGCAGATCGCCCAGCACCTGAGTGAGATCCGCGGCCTTGCGCGAAGTGCCGCCAGCGCTCGAGTGCACCTTGTCGATGCCGTCGTTCATCTCCGCGGCGATCTTGCGATAGATGCCGCCGAAGCGGCTGGGCGACAGCTGATCGATCTCGCCCTTGCCCAGCTTTGCCGCTTCCTTCTCGAAGAGGCGCAGCGGCCGCGTGTGCTCCAGGAAGGTGAGCGCCAAGCCGAGCAGCACGGCGAGCAGAGCAGCACCGATGGCCAGGAACTTGTCGGCGGCGGCCTTGTCCTTGTCGTCGGCGACCTTGAAGAACGCAAACGGGCTCTTCACGTCCACGCCCATGCGCGCCACGGCGTAGCCTGCGCCCAGCTGGAATGCTTCACCTTGGAGCCGCGTGTACTGGATGTACACGCTGGTCACGCCCTTGATCTCGCGCACGCCGCTGCGGCCCTTTTCCTTGTAGTCCGGGTCGTTCTTCTCGAGCGCGTCCAGGTCGGAGATCAGCTGGTCGAGATTGGCCTTGGGGAACTCCTCGGGCGCGCCGGCAGCCGTCCGCTGACCGCCGACATAGAACGCCACGGCCGCGCCCGTGCGCGCGCTGAGCTCGCGCGCAAACTTGTCGTCGATGATGCGAGCACCCACGATTGCGCCCGCCGGCTCGCCCCCTGCTTCGAACTCCACCGGCCGCGCGACCACGCGGTAGGTGCGGTCCCACACCAGCGTATCGTCCCGGATGAAGCCGTGGAGCGCGTCGGCGACCACCGGGTAACCACCGAGCTCGAAGTCCTCCATGCCCTGGGCTTGAGGGAAGCCGACCTGCGCCACCACGCGACCGTGCTGGTCGATGGCGAACACGGCGTCGAACGCCTGATCCGCGGGAATGGTTTGATTAATCTTCTTCAGGCCTGCGAGCACGCTCTCGCGGAACGCCCCCGGCAGCTTGGTCTCACTCTTGCTCGCGCCTTGCAGCCCCTTGGCGATGTCCTGATCCAGGGCGAACTTGATCAGATGCCCGGCGCGCATGCGCGCATCGTCACGCAGGTACCAGCCAACCACTTGGCTGTCGGCCGAGAGCCCCTCCCCGAGTGCGCGGGCGGTGGCACGGTTGTGCACGCTCTGCGCGATGGAGAGCACGAAAATGGCCATGCCGAGGGCCAGGCCAACCAGAACCAGCCAAAAACGAGTGAGCAGCATCTCAGTCGTCCCCCGCCTTCTTCTGCGGTGTACCGATGACGAGCGGCGCCACCTTCACCTCGGCGGCCTCGACCTTGGCCTGAGCCGCCGTGCCGGCCTTCTCGCCGGCGAAGTACGCCTGCACGGTGTAGTTCCCCGCTGCGGCCACGTTGAGGAAGAACTCTCCCTTCATCGTCGGGTAGGTGATGGCAGCCGCATTCGGCTCGCCAACCACCCACATGCGCAGGCTCGGAGCCAGCTCGTCTCGGATCTCGAACTTGCCTGGGCCAGGCACCGTCCACTCGCGCGTGCCGCCGCGGCCGGTGTCGTTGGGGCCAAAGGCAGGCAGACCCACGCCGTACAGCCGGTGCGTGAACGGATCCGTGTTCTGGAACACCAGCTTGGTGCCCGGCACGACCACGATGGTGACCGGCGTGGTGCGGCCGCCGCCAACGCGAATCAGAGTGGCCATGGCGTCGGGCTTCTGCGGCGTCTCCGCCAGCGCTGCCACGCACACTTCCTTGGGCAGATGGGGATAGAGCTTGCGGAACTTGGCGGGGATCGTCGGCACCATCTCGCGGAACGAGTAGCCCTTGGCCTTCGGATCTTTGGCTTCCGCCCACACCGGATTCTCCAGGTGGAGGTGCCCTTGCACGACCCCGATGATTTTCTGCGCGGAAGCGCCGGTTGGAAGGAGCAGCACGGTAAGCGCTACCGCACACGCGGCGGCCACCCAGCCAAGCGAACGCTGTCGAAACATGGGCGCGACGTTACAGCATGGACGGAGCGGGCTGAAGGGCCTCCCCGGAGGGCCCGAAAAATAGCGTGGTTCCGTACCGCAGGGGCCGCCGCGAGATTTTCAGTTCCGAACCCCAAACCTGATAGGTGGGTAAATTGCCCGGGCTTCTGGCTTCCCGGCGAATTCTTGCCGGGCGTAGCACTCCACCCGAGGACTCGATTCCCTGGGGTACAGTTGACGGGATTCGTTACTGAGTTGCTAGCGAGCTCCCGCAGAGGGAACCACTAGTTCAGAACTATAAGACCGAGGGCACGCTCGTCAATCGAGAACCATCGTCAATGCACGGCGCCAGTGAGCCAGGCGAAGGCCGGCACGAGCACCTCTTCGGGTGACGATCCGCCTTGACGAACTTCTTCCGTCGTGCCCGCGCGCGCGGCATCGAGCAAGAAGCCGTGGTCGCCGAACACCACGATCAGCGTGCGTGGGGGTTGCGCTGCCATGTGCTCCGCGATCGCTTCCGCCGCGTCACCTGCGATCTCATCCATGCGCTCGGCGACGGGTCGGCCGAGCGTGCGCAGGGCATCCTCGACCACGTCGATCTTCTGCACCTCGAGGCGCCCCGTTCGGATGCGCCGCGCGGTCCGCGCAGCCCGTCCCCGGGCCACCAACGTGGGCGACTCTTCGCCATCCCAGCGCTCGAGGAGTCCTTCCGGTCCCTTGCCGAGTAACTCAAGCTGGTAGGTCGTCGTGGAGGGCAAGGCTGACCAAAGCAGCAAACGCTCGGTCAGCGCGGCATCGACGCGGGCGCGCAGGCGCTCCTGGACCATCAAGCCGAGGTCGAAGCGGAGCCCGTCGATCATGAGCAGCTGCACGCGGCGCGCGCCCTGCAAACGACCCAAGCGCTGCGCAATGTCGGGCAGATCGAGCACCATCGTGGGCCGCTTGCCCCGCACGCGCAGGGCGTCGAAGGTCTCGGCGTAGCTCTTCTGGAACGATGTCTGCCACTCGCCGAGCGCGGCGCGGGCCGTCTCGTCCGCAATGCCGCGGCGCGCCGCTTCGGCCAGCCGGGTGTAGTCGGTGACGAACATGCGCTCGATCGCGGCCAGTGGTCGGGGTCCGGCCGCCTGCGCGAGGGCGTCGCGCCAGCTGCGCCACTCCTTTGCAGCGAGCTGATTGAAGGGATCGGAGGCATCCAAGGGCAGCTTGGCGGTCGGCGTCGCCTCGGAGCGGGCCACGGGGGCGCCCGCGGGCTCCCCACCCGTGGTCTCCAGCTCGCCGGGCTCTGCCTGGGCGTCGTCGGTTCGCTCGTCCCGAGCCAGCACGGCATCCGCCGGCAGGGCATCGGCCGGCGCTTGGTCGCCCTGCGCGTCGTCGGCCGGCGTCTCCTCGGCCATGCGGAGGAACGGACGGCGCAGCTTCTTCTGCGGAAGCGGCGTCGGCTCGGGCTCCCGTTCGACGGGGACGAGGTCGGCTGGCAGAGGGGCGCTGTCCGCAGCAGCCGCCGCCGGAGGTGGCCGAGAGTCCTCCTCGAGCACGCGCAGGAACTCGTCGGCGTCGATGCGGGGGGGCTCCAGGGGCGAAGCTACTGGTGCGCTCTCACGCTGCTCCAGACCGACGGGGGCGATGGGCGCGATGGGCGCGATGGGCGCGGGAGCGGCCGTTTCCTCAGTCGTCGACATCTCCTCGAGGCTCGAAGCAGGGGCGAGCCCCGCCTCCGCGGGGCTGTCGTCCATCAGGCCGAGCGCGGGCTCTTCCGCCGGCGGCGCCAGCGTGATGGCCTCGCGGCGGTCGTGCTCGAGCAACTCCGCGCGGTCGGGCTCTTCCTGCTCGAGCGGGTCTCCGAGCTCGGGATCCGCCAAGCCATCGGCGAGCAGTCCGAGCGCGCGATCGAGCCCGGGCAGCGCGACGTCGAAAACAGGCGCAACCCGCGTTCCGAGCACGTTCGTGGTCGGCTCCGGCGGAGGAGCGACGTCAATTGCAGGCTCGGGTGGGGCCGGCTCGGGCTCGGCGGCCGGCGCGAGCGGCTCTTCGATCACCGCTGGCGGCAGATCGGAGAGCTCCATGGCCTGAGCGCTTTCCGCTAGCGCCACGCTCGGCGCTCTCGGGCTCACCGGCTCCTGGCAGAGCTCGAACAAGGAGTCGAAGAGCACCGGCGAGGGGTAGACGCGCAGGAACTGGTTCTTGGTCGACACCACGAGACGCACCGGCCGATCGGCGGTAGCGGCAATCCACCAGCGTAGGACGGAGCTATCGTCGGCGTCGAGCGTGCGGCCCAGGTTGGCGATCCCTTCGAGATTGGGAATGCCGAGGGCGAGACCACGCCGCTCGACGAAGCGAGCCCGGTAGAGCTGGTCACTGAGCGAGGCGTCCAGGCTGGAGCTGGCATGAATGCCGGCCGGAGGCGCGCCCAGCTGTTCGAGGCAGAGCTCGAGACCCTCTTCGATGTAGAGGCCCAGGCGCCCACGGAACTCCGGACCTGGTGCCGGCAGCTCGACCCAGAGGTAGCCGAGCGCCTGGGCGTGCTCCCCCATCGCCGAAAGACCGGCATCATCGGCCAAGGCGACCGGTGCCTCTGCCCAGGAGCTCATTTCGGCTGCCAAGTCGGGCAGCTTGGCCTCGGCGCGCTCGAGCTCGGCCTCGCTGGGCCCCCTCTGCAGCGGTGGGGTGAGCGGATGCACGTCCGCCTCTACGGGAGAGCTGGTTTCACCCCAGGTCATGCTTCCCCATGACCGGTTTGCGGAGCACGGGGCAAGTTTTGGTCAATAAGTGCGGTGCGCGGAGCCTCAGGGCGGCTGGGTCCCCGGCGGCTTCTGCTCCCGCTCCAGGTAGCGAAAGATGGTGCGCGGATCGACGCCGAGATCGCGAGCGGTCTGGGTCCGGTTGCCGGCGTTGCGCTCCAGTGCCTGCAGCACGTAGCGCCGCTGGAACTCCTCCTTGGCTCGCTCGAGCGGCATGATCGGCTCGACCTTGTCCTCCCCCAGATCCAAGTCCTCGGGTGTGAGCAGGTTCTTGTCGCAGAGCACCAGCGCCTTTTTCAGCCGGTTCTCGAGCTGCCGGATGTTGCCGGGCCAGGAGTAGCGCCGAATGGACGTGAGGGCCGCAGGAGAGAAGCCTTTCACCGAGCTGGCGAACTCGTCCGCATACTTGCTGAGCAGCGTCTTGGCGATGATGAAGACGTCATCCGCCCGGTCGCGCAGGGGCGGCAGCCATAGGTTGACGACGTTGAGGCGATAATAGAGGTCCTCGCGGAAGCTGCCGTCCTGGATCATCTCTTCCAGGTTGCGGTTGGTGGCAGAGAGCACGCGGATGTCGACCTTCTCCGGCCGACTGTCGCCAACGCGGGTGATCATGCGCTCCTGCAGGGCGCGCAGCAGCTTGACCTGGAGCTGGGGCGAGAGCTCCCCCACTTCGTCGAGGAACAGCGTGCCGCCGTTAGCCTGCTGGAACTTGCCGCCGCGGCTGGCCACGGCCCCGGTGAAGGCGCCCTTCACGTGGCCGAACATCTCGCTCTCCATCAGATTCTCGGGGATGGCGCCGCAGTTGACGGTGACGAACGGCCCCTTCTCGCGATCGCTGCGGCGATGGATCTCCCGAGCGATCAGCTCCTTGCCCGTTCCGGTCTCGCCCGTGATGAGCACGCTGATGTCGGTCGTGGCCACCTTCTGCAGCTTGCGGAACACCTCCTGCATCGACGCGCACGAGCCGATGATCTCGCCGAAACGCTTGCCGCCGAGCTCCTCCTCCAGCTTCTTCTTGTCGGCACGCAGGGCGGTCACCAGCATGGCGTTGGTCAAGAGCAGGGAGGCTTGTCCGGCGAACACGGTGAGCAAGTCCAGCTGACTTCGCTCGAACAGGCTCTTGATCTCGTCGTTGGCAACGTAGAGTGCCCCCATCACTTCGCCGCGATGGAACAAGGGAACGCACATGACGCTGGACAGCTTGAGCGCAATCACGCTGGCGCTCTTGCTGAAATTCGTGTCGGAGAGTGCATCGCTGACGATGATGGGGCGCTTGGTCTGAATGACCTCGAGCACGATGCTGTCACTGATGCCCCGTGCTTCGTCCGCGAGCGCTTCGCTGCCCACGTTCCGACTGGCCCGCACCTGAATGCGACCGGGCTCGCCTGGTTCCCCATCGACCATCAGCACCATGCCCCGTGCCGCTCCGGTGAGCTCCAGCACCGAGTCGAGTAGCGTCTCCAGCAGCTCCTCGAGCCCTTGTGACGACATCAGACGCTGCGAGAACTCGTAGAGCCGACGGAAGCCGACGATCTCCGCACCCGGCGCGGTCGAGTCGCGATCGCCGCCCGAAACCTCCTCGTTGAACATCGAAAACGCCAGCTGGGCCTCGCCGAGCAGGAGGCGATCGCCGTTCACCAAGCGCGCGCGACGCTTGCGCTTGCCGTTGATGGCAAGGACGGCGTCCTTGTCGTGCACCTCCACTTCGAAGTCGCGCCCGTTGAACACGATCTGGGCGTGGTGATTGAGCACGCTGGCGTCTGGTAGGTGAATGTCGTTGCCGATGGCGCGCCCGAGGGTCGTGATCGGCTTGTGCACCGCGAAGAGCTGCGGGCTACCGCTCGGTGGGAAGAATCGAAGGGTCGGCATCCGTTGAGATCCCCGTCACCCTAGCAGAGGTCGGGGTGGACTTCTCCCCCCACTGCAATTGGAGGGCGGCCTTTGCTTGTTTGGCCGGGCGGGGCCCTTTGCTTGTTTGGCCAGGCGGGGCCCTTTGCTTGTTTGGCCGGGCGGGGCCCTTTGTTGCTTGGCCGGGCGGGGCCCTTTGCTTGCTTGGCCGGGCGGGGCCCTTTGCTTGTTTGGCCAGGCGGGGCCCTTTGTTGCTTGGCCAGGCGGGGCCCCAACCCCGCCGGCGTGCGGCGGCGCGTGCGTCCAAGACGCGTGCGGCGGCGGACGCGTCCAAGACGCGTGCGGCGGCGCGTGTGCCGAAGCGAACGCGCTCAGTCCCATTCGGCGTGGAGCGGGCGGGCAAGCAGGCTGCGCAGCGCGTCGACCGGCGATTGGCCCCGATAAAGCACGCTCTCGACGGCCGCCGAGATGGGCAGGTCCACGCCCAGCTTGCTGGCTAGCGCGACGGCGCTTTTGGCCGTGTAGTAGCCTTCCGCCACGCCTTCGCTCTCGGCCAGCGCGCGCTCGAGCGGCTGGCCCTGGCCGAGCTTGATGCCGAGCGCGCGGTTTCGCGACAGGGAGCCGGTGCAGGTCAGTACCAGGTCGCCGACGCCGGCAAGCCCGGCCATGGTGAGTCGGTCCCCACCCTTGCTCTGCGAGAGTCGCGCCATCTCGGCGATGCCCCGGGTGATCAGCGCAGCCCTGGTGTTCTCGCCGAGTGCGAGGCCGTCGCAAGCGCCCGCCGCGATGGCAATGACGTTCTTGAGCGCGCCGCCCACCTCGACACCGACGGGGTCCGTGCTCGTGTAGACCCTGAGCCAGTCGGTCACCAGCGCCTCCTGCACTTGGCGAGCGAGCGCCGGGTTCGTCGAAGCCGCCACCAGGTTGGTGGGCAGGTGGCGCGCCACCTCCCGCGCGAAGCTCGGTCCGGAGAGCGCGCAGAGCCGCTCGGGTGGGAGACCGAGCTCGCGGCCGAGCACCTCCGACATGAGCTCGAGTGTGGCGCCGTCGATGCCCTTGGTCGCGCAAACGACCGCCGCCCCGGGCGGCACGAAGGGCGCCGCCTGGCGGGCCGTTTCCGAGACCGCTTGCGAGGGCACCACGACGAGCACGAGCTCCGCCCCGCCGAGCGCAGCCCGCAAGTCGGAGCTGATGGCGATCTCCGCACCGAGGCGCACCCCTGGCAGCGAGGGAACGTTCTCGCGCGCCTGGGTCATGGCTTCGGCGTGGGCCGCCTCCCAAGTCCAGAGGCGGACCTGGTGGCTGCGCGCGGCGAGGACGGTTGCGAGCGCCGTGCCCCAGGCACCGGCTCCCAAGACGGAAACCTGCATCGACCTCGAGCGTACAGCTGCGCCCGCTCTCTTGCTACGTTCCCGGCCATGCTCCGGATCCGAAGGCTGCCCCACGCTCCGCCCCCGCTCGGACCCTGGCTCGTGCTTTGGGCGCTCACGGCGCTCTGTATCCCGGCGCTCGGCCTCTCCGGCTGCCGGGTGGACGCGAAAACGGGCAAGGGTGCGGCGACCATCGTGGGCAAGGGCCTGGTCAACGATCCGAAGAACACATCGCTGCGCTTCGAGATGATCGAGTTCGGCTTGCACGAGTTCTGCCATCAGCTGCTCGCCACCGGCGCACCCCTGCGCCTGGACGACGACCAGCCCGTGATCGGTCGCTTCTTCGCCGACAGCTGCCAGGCTCGTAGCATCGACGAGGTCTCTCACAACACCATCATGGCGCAGTTCGGTGGCCGCGGTTACGCCTGGACGCTAGGCACCGGGCGCCTGGGCTTTCGCGCCAGCGGCCTGCTCGAGCTCAAACCCGATTTTCGCGTCTACGACGGCGCCATGTACGTGTACTTCCGTCCGGCCAAGGTCGACACCAGCGATTTCGAGGTCCTGATGACCGAGCGCAAGTTGGCCGAAGCGGCCGCCACCACGCTGGGCCTGGACGAACGGGAGCTCGGAAAGGCCATCATCGACGCACAACTCGGCCGTGGCTTCACCGCCGTGCGCTACGACGCCGACGGGCACACCGATTTCGCCATCGGCTTGATCGCCCGCGGCGACACGCCGTTCCGCCCGTTCGAGGTGGTCTCCTCCCCCCGCGAAACCATCGCCAACGGCCGCACGGAGCTCTTCTTGGGGCAGCAAGATTACTTGGGCCGCGTGCACGTGAAGAAGGGCCAAGCGCTCGCGCTCACGCTGGAGCTCGACGGCACACCCGAGCTCGACGTCGCCATCGTCCCGGCGGAGGGCGGGCTCCCGGTCCGGCAGTACGTCGAGCACAGCGGCCCCCAACGGCCGAGCGAGAATCCGCCGTTTCGGGCGCTCCTCTCACGCGGCGCGCCCCTGCGGGCGGAAGTCCCGCTCAGTCCAGGCGACTACTACGTGGTCTTCGACCATTCCGGCGCCTTCGGCAGCGTCTCCCCCGCTGCCGGCGAGCTGCCAGCGCGGGTCGACTACCTGGTCCAGCTGGGCGGAGAGAGCCCTCGCTGATCGCGCGGGACGGTGGTAGAGCCCCCCGCCGGTCCAAGCGACGAGGCGCTGGACGGCCCGGTCGCTGAGCGAGAAAGACCGACGAGAGAAGGAACATTCGAGGTTTGGAAACGAAGCTCTACCGCTGGGTCCTCTGGCCGCTCTGGTTCGTCGTCCTGCCGCTCGTCTTGGCCGTCACCATCGTCTCGCTCCTGGCCTCGTCCGGAGGAGACGCCTCGTCCTCGCTGCCCGAGAGCGGTGTCCTCGGCTGGCTGCGTTGGTTCGCCAGGGACCAGAAGGTACCGGCCATCATCGTGTCCTTCACCATCATGGAGATGGCGATCTATCAGCTCCGCTACGCGCTGCCCTTCGCCGACCGCCTGGGCCTGTCCAGCGCACGCGGGATCCCAGCCGAGCGGCGACGCGAGTTCGAGGATGCGAGTCACCTCTTGGACGACGTCGCTCGCACCTTGAAGACGAACAAGGAAGCACGTGCTGCCCTCAGCGAAGCGGCCGTTTCGGAGCTCGACGGCGCCATGCAGGAGCTGTCGGCGGCCATGCGCCAGACGCCCCTCGACACGTCCCGTTTCGACAGCGCGCGTGAGGAGGCGCACCGCATGGCAGAGCGGCATTTGTCCCGCTTCCGCCGTAGCGACGTACGCGAATACACCGAGTCCATCCTGGTAGCGGTCGGCGTCGCCCTCCTGCTCCGCGCCGTTCTGTTCGAAGCCTTCCAGATCCCGAGCGGCTCGATGCTGCCGACGTTGCAGATCCGGGACCACATC
>Ga0315912_10000973_pt1 | contig 39732 bp, 30 predicted proteins | sample VfabasoilMG_FD_204469 | JGI IMG/M metagenome (GOLD analysis project Ga0315912, IMG submission 204469) | Garden soil microbial communities collected in Santa Monica, California, United States - V. faba soil | ecosystem: Environmental > Terrestrial > Soil > Garden | place: USA: California... | reverse complement strand
CGCGCGCCAGCGCCTCGAGCGGATCGTGGGCGAGCAGGCCCGCGAGCGCGCGCGAGAGCGGCTCGCGGATCCAGTCCGGCTCGACGACCAGCAGGCCGAGCGGACCGAGCAAGTCGACCAGCGAGCGCGTGAAGGCGCGCGCCAGCGTCTCGCCCGGGCGCGGGAAGAGCGCCTCCATCGCGCGCGCGAGGTGCGGCTCGCCGCGCAGCTGCTGTTCGAAGAGCGCGCGCAGCGACGGCAGCCGCGCGCGCTCGTCGTCGAGCACGACCTGCGAGAGCGGCACGCGCCCCGACGAGAGCCCGGGCAGCGCGATCTTCTGCAGGTCGAGGTTGCGGTTGACGAGGTGCGTGTGATGCACCTCGGCGACGTCGTGGTCGTCGGCGTGGTTCCAGAAGAGCGCCACCACCGGCGTCTCCCAGGCCTGCGAGAGCGTGCGCGCCAGGCGCAGCGCGCTGAGCGCCTTGTAGAGCGAGTAGAGCGGACTGACGGTGAACCCGGGCTGCTGGCCCGTGACCACGGCGCAGGCGCCGGGGCGCGCCAGCGAACGCGCGGCGTCGAGCACGGCGACGTGCGGCTGCAGCGCCGCGAGCTCGCGTTCGAGCACACCGGCCAACTCTGCGCGCGCGTCGGGCGCGAGCCGATCCTGGCCCGGGCGGAGGTCTTCGACGCGGCGCGCGAAGTGCACGAGCTCCGCGGGCGCGCGACCCGAGAGCGCCGCGCGCGCCAGCGGCGGGAGCTCGAGCACGTCGGCCGGCAGGTGTTCGAGACGCAGGGCCACGAGAGCTCAACGCGCCAGCGTGCGCAGTTCCGCGGCCATCTCGGCCAGCGCGGCGCGCGAGGCGTCCTTCCAGTGCAGGCCTGCGTGACGCGGCTGCTTGTAGGCGAACAGGATCCCGCGCGAGGAGTTGACCAGCGCGCCGCGGCCACCGGGCAGGAATCCGCCCGCGATCTCGCTCGCGCCGGCGCCTTGCGCGCCATAGCCGGGGATCAGGAACGGCGTGCGCGGCAGGAGCTTGCGCAAGGCCGCGAGCTCCGACGGATGCGTCGCGCCGACCACGGCCCCGATGCTCGACAGTCCGCAGGCGCCGAGCAGCTCGCTGCCCCAGGAGTCCACCGCGCGCGCGACATGCTCGTAGAGCTTGGGCGAGCCGTGATCCTGGAACAGGGCGCTGTGCTTGTTCGATGTGCGCACCAGCACGAACAGCCCGGCCTCGTAGGCGCGGCAGGCCTCGACGAAGGGCTGCACGGCGTCGGCGCCGAGATACGGATTGACCGTGATCGCGTCGCAGACCGCGGCTCCGGCCGTCGCGGGATCGAGGAAGGCGCGCGCGTAGGCCTTGGCCGTCGTGTCGATGTCGCCGCGCTTCACGTCGCCGATCACGAGCAGCCCGGCCGCGCGCGCGGCCGCGACCACGCGCTCCCAGGCGTGCGCACCGTCGGCGCCGTAGAGCTCGAAGAAGGCCGACTGCGGCTTGACCGCCGGGACCTGGCCCGCTGCCAGCTCGAGCACCTGGCACAGGAAGTCCGCGCAGGCCTGGGCGCGCTCGGCGCGCGTCGCCCCCGGCGTCCGGGCTGCGGCGAATTCGTCGGGCAGGGAATCGGCATGCGGGTCCAGCCCGACGAGCGCGGCGTTCCCGCAGCGCGCGACGGCTGCCTGCATGCGATCGGCAAAATTCATGGCGCCCGCAACGGGTCCGGGATCCTACCCCGCTGCCGCCAGGAACTGACGCGCGACGTAGTCGGCCAGTGGCAGGCCGGAAGGGCTGAGGCGCAACCGGCCTGCGTGTGCTTCGAGCAACCCTTGGCCGAGCAGCCCTGCGGCGACGGCGGGCATCGGATCCTCGAACCCCGGCGGCGTCCCCGCCCGGTCCCGCGCTTCCTCGGCGCTGAGGCCCAGGTCGAGCCGCAAGCCGAGCCACCAGGTCTCCGCGAGGCGTGCGAGCGCGTCCGGCTCCTCGCCGAACACCAGCGCATCCGGCCCATCGGCGAGCCGGCGGGCGTATCCCTGGATGCCCTTCACGTTCGCGAGGCGTCGAGCCCCGAGCTTGCTCACGGCCGAGGGGCCGATGCCCAGGTACTCGCCATTGTGCCAGTAGTTGACGTTATGAAGGCATTCTCTGCCAGAACGAGAGAAGTTAGAGATCTCATAAGCATCCAGCCCGGCCTCGGCGAGTCGCGCGCGCGTGCGCCAAAAGAAGGCCAGCTCGCGCTCCTCTGGCAGCGGCTTGAGGAGGCCTTCTTCCATCCATTTGCGGAACAGCGTCTCTTCCTCGAACGTGAGGTTGTAGGCCGAGATGTGCTCGGGCTTCAGCGCGAGGATGCGGGTCAGATCCTCCTCCCAGCGCTCGAGCTCCTGGCCCGGGATGGCGTAGATCAGGTCGAGGTTCAGGTTCTGGAATCCCGCCGACCTGGCTGCCTCGAAGGCGGCGAAGCTCTGCTCGACGTCGTGGACACGTCCGAAGAGGCGCAGCGTCGGGAGGTCCAGGCTCTGGAACCCGATCGAGAGCCGGTTTACCCCGAGTTGGCGCAGCAGGACGGCCTTGTCGAAGTCGAGGCTCTCGGGGTTGCACTCGAGCGTGATCTCGACCGCCGAGTCGCGCCAGCCGCTGATGCGTTCGAGTTCGTCGAGCAGGCGTACGAGCTCCGGCCCTTCGAGCAGGGACGGCGTGCCGCCGCCGAAGAAGACCGTGCGCGGTGCCCGCGGAGCGAAGCGGCGCGCCTCTTCGAGCAGCGCATCCAGCAGCGCGCCGCGGTCGTGACCCTCGGCCGCGACGGAGAAGAAGTCGCAGTAATGACACTTGGCCGCGCAGAACGGCAGGTGCACGTAGAGCGGTGTCCCCGGGGATGCGCGCGTCTTGCGCAGGTCGTTCGCTACGGAGGGCTTCGCCACGCTCCCCCATCCTAGACGGGCGGGCCTCTCCGGGCGTGTCTCAGTCGGCCGTGTCGCCGTCGCGGTCGGAGAGGCTCGTCTGCGGCGGAGGATGCAGATCGTGGCCGCCGCGCTCGGTGCTCATGACGCCGTAGAGCTTGCGCAGCGCCTCCTGCTCGATCTGGCGCACGCGCTCGCGCGTCAGGCCGACGACCTTGCCGATCTCCTTGAGCGTCATCTGCTCGCCGCCCGGATTGCCGAGGCCGTAGCGCATGCGCAGGATGGTGGCCTCGCGCTCGTCGATGACATCGAGCAGTTCGCTGAGCTTGGCGAGCAGGTCACGGTTGAGGAGTTCCTCGTCGGGGGTCTGCGTGCGCGCGTCCTCGACGGTGTCCTGTCCTTGCGTGAGCACGTCGAGCGAGACCGAGGGGCCCATGCCCGAGGCGAGGATCGTGCGTCGCAGCAGCGGCCAGTTCTCCTCGGGGATCCCCAGCTCGCCCGCGACCTCCTCGATGCTCGGCGCGCGCCCCAGCAGGTAGGCCAGCTCCTGGCTGACGATGCGCCAGCGCGAGATCAGCTCCGACATGTAGCTCGGCACGCGCACGGACTTCACCGTGTTGGTGAGCGCGCGGCGGATCGACTGCTTGATCCACCAGGTGCCATAGGTCGAGAAGCGGCAGCCCGCGGCTGGGTCGAACCTCTCGGCCGCCTTCATCAAGCCGATGTTTCCTTCCGCGATCAGGTCCTGCAGCGCGAGCCCGCGCTCGGAGTACATCTTCGCCACCGAGACCACGAGCCGCAGGTTGGCGCGGATCATGTGCTCGCGCGCGGCGAGATCACCGGCCTGGATGCGACGACCCAGGGCCAGCTCCTCCTGCGCCGTGAGCAGGGGGACCTCATTGATCTCCTGGAGATAGGTCTCCAAGCAGCGTTCAGCGGAAATGGCGGCGCTCCGGGGTAAGGGGGGGCTGGTGCTCACAGGAAGGCGATGCCTCCCGAGTGGGCGCGCAGCCGTGCGGTTGGGTCGCTGCTTGCGCGGCCCCTAGGATCGACGCAGCCGGACACGGATCTTGAGCGGGCGCGCTTCCTCGGAAATCGGCTCGTGGTGCGGGAATTCCGCGCACCGCGCGGATCAGCCGCCGGACTCTGTGGATGCGCCCCGATACAATCACCCGCCCGCCCGCCGAGCAGAGGGCAGCCTTGAGCTTCATGAGCGAGACCCCGCTGGAAGAAATCATTTCCGAGAAGGCCTTCGCGGCCGAACTCGGCGAGCGGGCGGCGAGCTTCTTCGGGCTCGCGGCAGGGCTCGAGTCGAGCACGCAGGACTGGGGCCGGGCCGTGTTCTTCCAGTTGACCAGCGAGGCCGACGGTCTCGAGGCGCAACTCGACGACCACGGGGCGCGCTACAACCGCAGCTTCAGCTTCTTGCGCGAGCTCGTGGCCTCGCTGCGCGGCTTCTCGCAGGCCGGCTTCAGCATGGCGCACCTCGAGCGCCGCCTGCCGACCTACGGAGTGGGCCTCGCGCCGCGCGAGCGCGAGCAGGCGCAGCACGACATCGAGGGCTCGCGCAAGTTCCTGCAACACACCGCGCGCGCGCTGCTCCAAGCCGCGCGCCTGGAGGCGCAGGCGCTCGGCGTGCCGCTGCCGGCGCATGCGCCGGGCGAGCGCCTGCATGCAGACGTCGGTCCGCGGCGCATGCTGCCGCGCAACATGGGCCAGGAGGATCTCGTCGACGACGAGCAGAAGGTCGCCGAAGTCGCCTCGAAGTACCTGCAGGCCTGCGCCATGCTCGAGGAAACGGGCATCCATCGCATCCTCGACGAACGCGAGCGCGAGCAGTGGCTCGGCCGCCACTGCAGCGAGGTCCAGGCGCGCGTCTACGAGGCGACCGTCCACAACCTGCAGTCGACCTACGACACGCACGTCAAGAACTCCCCCGCCGAGGCGGCCGATCCGCGACTTCCGAAGCTGCGCGGCCACCTTTCCGGGGCGCTTCACCTGCTCGAGGCAGTCACGCACATGGCGCACTTCGTCGAGCGCCACGAGAGCGGACAGCGCAACGAGCAGCTCGAGGCGCGCATCAGCGCCGTGGTCAAACGCTCCGAGGTGCGCGAGCAGACGCTCAATCACCTCCTGCACTGGGCGGCGGTGATCCTGAAGCGCGGCCGGCCGCTGGCCGAGGATCTGCTGCCCTCGTACACCAACCTGCAGGTGCTCGAGGTCGAACTCCCGGCATCGGTCTCGATGCACGCGCGTCCGGCGGCCTTGATCGTCAGCATCGTCAATCACTTCGGTACGCCGGTCGAAATGGAAGTCGCCGGCGCACGCTGCAATGCGGCCTCGATCCTCGAACTGCTGGTCGCGGTCGGGTCGCACCCGAACGCGCGGCGCTACGTGTTCCACGGCGACATCAAGCCGCTGACGGACATCAAGCTCTTGTTCGAGTACGCGGTCGGCGAGAAGGGCATGGAGCGCCTCCCGCCGCAGCTCGCATATCTGCGCAACGACAGCTGAGCGTTCGCGGCGGCCGCCGCGCTCACACGCCCAGGAAGAGCCGGTCCGCGAGCACGCTCGGCAGTCCCGCGGAGCGGATCCGGCGCGCCTCGACCTCGATGTCGTAGGCTGCGCGACGGATCGAGACGCGGTCTTCGCGCGAGTCGTAGATCGCGAAGGCCGTGCGCGGATCCTCGTCGCGCGGTTGGCCGACGCTGCCCACGTTGACGAGCGCCTTGCCCGCCTCCGCGAGATCGATCTCCGGATCGACGGTGTAGGCCGTGCGCAGCGGATCGTCCTTGAGCCTCAGCAAGGTCACCGGCACGTGCGTGTGGCCGACGAAACAGACCGGCAGGATCATCTCGTCGAGCGAAGGATCCGCATCCGTCGTGCTCTGGATGTAGTCGTACAACTCGGGCCGATGGTAGGTTCCGTGAGCCACCGAGCAGTGCTCGAGGTGCGTGACCAGCGGCAGGGCCCGCAGCCAGGCGAGCTCCTCTTCCGAGAGCACGCTCTGCGTCCAGCGCACCGCATCGCGTGCGTAGTTGTTGAAGAAGCGGACTTCGAGCTCGCCGGTGCAGGCTGCATCGTGGTTGCCCTTGACCACGATCGCGTCGAGCTGCCGCAGACGCTCGATGCACTCGCGCGGCGCGGCGCCGTAGCCGACCACGTCACCCACGCTCACCACGCGCTCGACGCGCTCGTCACGAAACGCGGCCAGCGCGGTGTCGAGCGCCGACAGGTTTCCGTGGATGTCGCCGAGGATGCCGTATTTCATCGCTGCGCACGCCCGAGACAGACGTAGGCCGTGGCCAGGAGGTGCGGGACTAGCATCGGCAGGATTCCTTCCGCACTCCAAGCTGGTCTGGCCAGGTCGAGCCTGCCCAGGATGGGCACCCACCACGAGAGGAGGAGCAGGGCGAGCCCGAGTGTGCGCGGTGCGTGTCGCCCTAGCGCGAGGATTCCGGCGAGGCTCGAGAGCCAGAGCGACTCCCCCACCGCGCCGATCGCGATGCCGAGGGATCCGCGGAACAGGATCCACGACGGAAGGCAGGCGGCAAGGCCAAAGAACAGATGCACATAAAGACCAGATGCGACCACGATGACAACCGTGCCGAGCGCATCAAGGCCGCGCATCGCGGTCCGCCAGCGAGCCACGTGGAGGAGGATGAGGAGCGTGAGGGAGGCGAAGAGCAGGAGGCGAAGTTCGGGGCCGAGGTGCTCGACCCGGTTCGGCGACGTTGCGATCCCGAGCGGCAGGAGCGTTCGGGAGAACAGGTCCAGTCCGACGACGACGCCGAGCAGAGCGAGCGCAGGAGGAGAGAGGATGATCTCGCGGGCTAGCACCCATCCGGTTCTCGAGACAGACGCTCCCCAGGCCGCTTCGGCCGCTCTCACCTGTCCCTGGAGTTGAACTGCACTCATGGATGGTAGGGGGATGGTATTGACACACCACTCCTTGTGTCTAGCCTTGGAGCTCATACCCGCCCCCTCGAACGGAGAGCAGATGGAAAGACGCCTTGGCCGTGGATTGAGCTCGCTCCTCACGCAATCGAACGTTCCTGCCGAACCGGGGCTCGAGCCGGAAGCAGCTGCGCGTGACGCGCTTCCGATCGAGAAAATCCGCATCAATCCATTCCAGCCGCGCCGGAACTTCGACGCAGCCGGGATGGAGGAGTTGGTTCAGAGCATCCGGCAGCACGGACTGCTTCAGCCGGTCGTCGTCCGAGCTCAGGGCGACGGCTACGAGCTCGTGTCGGGCGAGCGTCGGTTGCGTGCCTTCCGCAGCCTGGGGCGAAGCACGATCCCGGCGATCCTGCGAGCTGATGTCTCCGATGCCGAGATGCTGGAGCTCGCGCTCGTCGAAAACCTGCAGCGCCGTGACCTGGACCCCATCGAGCGGGCGCGGGGGTATCGCAGGATGATCGACCAGCTTGGCCTCACCCAAGAAGCTGTGGCGGACAAGGTCGGCCTTCAGCGCCCCACGGTCGCGAATCACCTCCGACTGCTCGACCTTCCGGAGGTGGCCCAGGAAGCGCTTGCGAAGGGCCTGATCCAGATGGGGCACGCCCGCGCGCTCCTCGGGTGCAAGGACACGGACCTGGCGCAGCGGCTGCTCGAGAAAGTCGTCCGGGATGATCTCTCGGTCCGCGAGGTAGAGGTCCTGGTCCGCAATCGAACGGCGCCTTCTGCGGCGGCACCCACCGAGCCGGTCAAGGTGGTCATCCCGCAGGCCCCCTGGGTCAGGGATCTCGAGGATCGGATGCGCGAGCACCTGGGGACGAAGGTCTCGCTCAAGAACGGTCCGGGCTATCGCGGACAGATCGTGATCGACTACTTCCAGCGGGAAGACCTCGAGCGCCTGTCCGAGATCCTCGCCCCCCGGGAACGTCTCATGTGACGCCGGCGGTGTTCCACGTGGAACATCGCGCGGTCTGGGTGGAGCTCAGAAGACCTCGGTGGCCAGGATGACCGCCGGGGTGATAGGCCGATCGGGCGCGGCCGGATCGAGTTCACCCATCCCGATCGCCTGGGCGACATCCAAGCCCTTCAGCACCTTGCCGAAGACGACGTACTGCCCAGCGGTGCCCAGCTTGTCGTGCGTGGTGATGTAGAACATGCTGCCCGAACTCTGCGTGTCGGAGCCGGTCTTCCAGGCGGCGAGGATGCCGGCGAAGTGGTTCAGGTTGTTCTCTTCGCGATCGATCTTGTACCCAGGATCACCCTGGCCCCAGGTTGTGCGGTCCTCGTTCTTCGTGTTCGGATCCCCGCCCAGGATGATCGAGTTGCGCAGCACCCGGTGGAACTTCGTCTTGACGTAGAAGCCCTCCCGGCAGAGCTTCAGGAAGTTCTCCGCGTGCTTGGGGGCCTCTTTCGTGTAGAGCCCGACCACGATGTCGCCCTGGTCGGTCTGGATTCGGACCTTCGGGGCGTCGTCGGGCGGGTCCGGGTTCGCGAAGAGGTCCGGATGGCTCGCCCTCCAGGCCTTCTGCGCCTGGTAGCGGCGTTCCAGGTCCTCGACCATCGAGATCTCGGCGCCGTTCGGTCCGAGCGCGAACTTCTCCGTCACGAGCGGATGGTTGGGGTAGTTCTGCTTCAGCGCCTGGAGCGCTTGGATCGCCTTGTCCCATTCGAGCGCTTCGGAGGCCTTCGACGCGGCCATCCACAAGGCCCACGGCGCAGCCGGAGTTCCGCGCAACTTGCCAGCCTCAGCCGCGATCAGGTCCTCGGCCTTGGCGCTGTAGTTCAGGAGGTCGTCCGCCGGGATCTGGGCGGCGCTGTGGAACGCGTCCCAGCTCTCATACAGGTTCTTCGTGCCCTCTTGAGAGGAATATCGCATGTAGATGATCAGCGCCGTTCCGGCGAGGGCGAGGAACGCGCCGAACTTCCAGAAGCGCTGGACGAAGGGCTTCAGGCCCGACCTGTCCTCGGGCGTGGCGAACGTAACGGCGGTAGGGGCCTTGTGTTGGGCCATGACGGGAGGGTAGGTGGGCGGGTCTGGCTGCGGGCACGGGGCAGGTGGAGATCGAAGACACCCCTCCTGACCGGCGGGGCTGGCAAACGTACTAGCTTACCGGATCGATAGGCCCTGCAACAAGTTGAACGCGCCGCCGGCCGGACGCACACCCGCGATTTGCATCCCGCGCGTTAGGATCCGGTGCTCGGCGCGGATCCATCCTCGGCAATCCGGCCCCGTTCGAACCCAGCTTCACGATGACTGCCATGCTGACGAGCCTGATCCTCGCCGTGAGCGCGAACCCCGCCGCTCTCTCTTTCCCCGAGACGCACGCGGCGCTGCGCCGCGAAAGCCAGGCTCAGAACCCCGACGAGGTCGAGTACGAGCGCCAGCGCAAGCTCGCGGACAAGGACGCTGACAAGCTCTGGGACCTGTACGACTGGTGCCAGCAGAAGAAGCTCGACAAGCAGGGCAAGTCCTGCCTGCGCCGCATCGTGCAGCTCAAGCCCGACGACGCGAAGGCGCACAAGCTCCTGGGCGAGGTCGAATACGAGGGCAAGTGGTACCCCTCGGAGAAGAAGGTCGAGGAGTACAAGAAGCAGGTCGCGGACAAGGCCGCCAAGGACGCCGAGAAGGCCGCCAAGGACAAGGGGCTGGTCAAGTACAAGGGCGAGTGGGTCACTCCGGAAGACATGGAGTACCTGAAGCGGGGGATGGTCAAGAACGACAAGGGCGAATGGATCGATCCGGAGCAGCAGAAGAAGATCGCCGAAGGCTGGGTCAAACAGGACCTCGAATGGATCCCGCCGCAGGAGAAGGAGAACATCGCCAAGGGTCTCTGGAAGTGCGGCGACAAGTGGCTCGAGGTCGGGAAGGCGGACGAGTACCACTCGGAGTTTTTCGAGTGGTGGAAGATCCCGCACGAGAACAAGTACGTGCTCTACACGACCTGCACGCGCAAGGTCGCCGCGTTGATCGATGCGAATATCGCCAACGCCTACGACGACCTGCTCAAGTGCTACGGGTTTGCGCCGCCGGCTCCGCCCGCGGTGATCATCCTGCAGAACCAGGCGCAGTACGAGACCTTCGCCGCCGGTGACCAGGAAGAGGGGCGGCCGCCCGCGGAATCGACCGGCCTCTCGTCGACGCACTACGCGTTCTTCGCGGACACTTGCGTCAACCGCGCCAACGGCGAGTTCGCGCAGTGGGGCGTCTCGTTCTGGGACGGCTCGACGGAAGCGGGCTCCAAGTTCGCCATCCATTCGACGCGCAACGCGCTGGGGCAGTCGTTCGCCGAAGCGCTCGACCCGAGCACGAAGACGATGGAGAAAGTGACGGAGGAGCAGCGCTTCGACGCGGAGTCGTTCTGGGCGGAGAAGAAGATCCCGCTCTGGTTCCGCTTCGGCGCCGCCTGCTACGCCGAGCGCTACTTCACGGACCACACCGTGAAGGCCGGCGGCAACAGCCGTTGGGCGATCGAGTGGTCGCTGCAGAACCTGCTCACGCGCGGCGGCATGCTGCCGATCTCGAAGGTGCTCGAATACGAGCCCACCGTGGAGAAGGGCGAGGAGACGCAGGTCTGGTACAACCGCATCGGCCTCGTGATGTATTTCATGGTCGACGGTAAGTGCGCGCCGGTCACCGAGAAGCTGGTGGCGTTCCAGGCCGCGCTCAAGTCCGGCAAGGACCCGAAGGCGCTGGCCGCGGCCGCCAAGGCTCTCGCTGCGGAAGTCGGCCGGCACGACACGGACCTGCGCAAGTTCGCCGCTCTCTGAGCGGGGAGGCGCCATGCTGCTGTCCTTTTTCCTCGCGGCGCTCGGATCGGGCGGCGCGCACGGCCCGCTGCATCCGGCGAACGCCGACCTCTTCCTGGAGATCGGTTCTCCGAAGGACGCCTTCGCGGCGCGCGAGCGCGCGCCCTTCAACAAGCTCTTCGCCGACGAGGAGCTGAAGAAGCTCTACGCGCTGCTCGAGGGCTTCGGGATGGACGTTGCTGCGCTGGGGGAGGCGGCTCTTCCGTCCGCGCTCTTCGGCGAAGCGAGCCCGCTTCGCGCACTCCAGCACGCGAGCTTTTCCGCAACCGGCCTCGACATGTTCAGCGGAGATCTCTCGAACCTGCACGTCGGGATCGAAGGCGTGCTCGACTTCCCGGATCCGACCGCGGCAGCCGCGCTGCTGAAGACGCTCGACGACTCGAAGACCCTGACGCGCAGCACATCCGCCGAGCTGGCGCAGGAGTGCAAGCTCGGCGAGGAACGCTGCGCACTGCGCTGGTTTGCGACCGAGGACGGACTCCTGGCCGGGCAGGTCGTGTGGTTCGCCCAGACCGGGCCGCGGATCTACATGGGCTCGAGCGAGAACCCGCCCGAACGGCTCGCGGCACGCCTCGCGGGCAAGGAGCCCGGGCTGGCCGACGAAGCGCAGCTCTTCGCCGGCACCGCGGCCATGAGCCCCTCCAGCGGCTTGCCGATCTACCGGCTCTGGAGCGACGTCGACCTTCAGGGCCTGGCGCGGTCGCCGGCGCTCGCGGCCTACGGCGACGGAGCCCAGGTGCTCGCGCACTGGATCCTGCCTACGCTCATCCCGTTCGTCGGCGCGAAAGGCGTCTGGCGCGTCGAGCTGCGCGGCGAGCGCTTCGTCACGGAATCCGTCTACCAGCGCCAGCCCGGGTTCGAGAGCAAGGCCCTGGGCGCCGGCAACACGGATGCGAGCGCCGCGCGCTTCGTACCGAAGGAAGCCGTGGGCGCGTGGATCACGAACGTCGATGGAGCCGCGCTCGAGGGCGAAATGCGCTCGCTCGTCGGCGCCTTGCTCGCGCGGGACAAGGGCGCGAAGCCCGATGCGCTCAAGGAATTGCCGCTGCTCGCGGACGGGCTCGGCACGCGCGCGGCGTTCTACCTGCTGCCGATCAACGGCATCCAGGCGCTCTTGCCGCGCGCCTTCCTCGCCGTCGAGCTGAAGGACAAGGCCAAGTTCGAGGCCGCGTTGAGCGCCTGGGCCGCGAAGCTCACGCAGCTGGCGCCCGAGGCCAAGGTCGTCGACAAGCCCTACCGCAAGCTGAGCTGCGTCAGCATCTCGTTCGACAAGGAGTCCGAAGAACAGGCGACACCGAGCGCGAGCCCGCTCGGCGCGCTGACGCCGGACATGAGCCTCAGCCCGACGATCGTCGTCTTCGAAGACCGCGTGCTCTTCGGCCTCAAGAAGTCGTATGCCCAGACGGAGACGCGCCGCATCGCGGACGGCAAGAGCACCGAGGTGCATCCGCTCGCGAACCCGGAGACCTTCCCCAAGGACGTGTTCGAGGTGAGCTCGATGGACTGGGGCGGCCTGTTCGGCAAGCTGCTCGACATCGCCAAGGGCCTGGCGCCGATGGCGGCCGGAATGATGGGGGAGAACGCGCCGCAGATCGACGCCAGCGCGCTGCCCGGGGCGGCGACGCTTGCGCGCTACTTCAAGCCGACGACGAGCTGGTCGAAGCGCATCTCCGACGGCCGCATCTACACTTGCGTCGAATCCTCCTTCGGTCCCGAGACGCCGCTCGAGATCGGCCTGTTCGCCTCGTCCGCCGGCAGCGTGATGAAACTTCGCCCGTCGACGGAACCTGCCAAGCCGCCCGAAGCCGAGCCGGTCGCCATGGACAAGGCCGCGCTCGAGACGCAGGCGACCCTGCTGCACGTCAAGACCGCCCTGGCGGTCTACCGGATCGAGAACGCGAAGCTGCCGGCGAAGCTCGAGGACCTGCTCGCGCCCGCGGAGCGTTATCCGGACGGCTACCTCGCCCCGCAGAAGAACCTGCCGAAGGACGGCTGGGGACACGCGCTGGCGTTCAGGCCCGAAGCGGACGGGAAGCGCTTCCTGCTCTACTCCTGCGGACCCGACGGGAAGGACGACGGCGGAGCGGGCGACGACGTGAAGGCGCGCTGATGAGCGAGCCGAAGACGAAGGCCGGCGCGACCAAGCCGCCCGAGACGTGGCGCCAGGCACGTCGGCGGCGCATGCGCATCATCCGGCGCACGATCGGCCTCACGCTCATCGGCCAGCTCGGTCCGCCCGCCCTGCGGCGCCTGCACGGGAGCTGGAAGACCGAACGCCTGGACGTGCACCACTGGGAGGCGATCGGAGGCGGGAACCAGGGCGTGCTGCTCGCGCTCTGGCACGGGCGCATGGTCTGCGGCATGCCCGACTACGCCGGCCGCAAGTTCGCCGTGCTGGTCTCGCACAGCCACGATGGCGAGCTGATCGCGCGCATGCTCGCGCGCTTCGGCTACCGCACGATCCGCGGTTCCTCGAGCAAGGGCGGCGCGCGCGCCGTGCGCGAGATGCTCGGCGAGATGGAGAAGGACGCCGTGATCGTGATCACCCCCGACGGTCCGCGCGGCCCGCGGCACTCGATGAATCCGGGCCTGGCCTGGATGGCGCGCGAGACGGGCCTGCCCGTCATCCCGCTGGGCTATGCCTGCGACAAGGCCTGGCGCCTGAAGAGCTGGGACCGCTTCACGATCCCCAAGTTCGGCGCGCGCGTCGTGACCTGCTACGGCGAGCCGCTCTCCGTGGCGAAGGATGCCGGCAGTGCGGAGCTCGCGCGCGCCACGGAGACGATTCGCGAGCGCCTGCTCGGAGCCGAGACGCGCGCCTTCACACATCTCTCCAGGGAGCCCGACTGGTGATCCGCATCGGGCCGGCGGGCTGGTCCTATCCCGACTGGGACGGACGCGTGTACCCGGCGCACAAGCCGCCCGGCTTCCACCCGCTGTCTCTGCTCGCGAAGAGCTTCGACTGCATCGAGATCAACAGCACGTTCTACGCGCTCCCGCGTGCGGAGCACGCGCAGCGCTGGTTCGAGCTCGTGCGCGAGCACCCGCGCTTCCGCTTCGTGGCCAAGCTGAACCGCGACTTCACGCACATCTCCACGCGCGAGGCCGAGGAGCGCGCGACCCTGCTCGAGGGCCACGCGCGCGAGTTCTCGTCCGGGCTCGAGCCGCTGATCCGCGCCGGCCGCCTCGCGGCCCTGCTGGTGCAGTTCCCGGTCAGCTTCCTCTTCGGCAAGGACGAGGTGCGGCGCCTGGGCCGGCTGCGCGCCGTGCTCCACGACGTCCCGCTGGTGCTCGAGGTGCGCCACCAGTCCTGGTTCACGCCGCCGGCGCGCGACACCCTGCGCGGCCTCTCCTATTCACTGGCCTACATCGACCTGCCCGCGGCCTGGAACCATCCGCCCGAGTGGCACGATCCGACGGGCGCCGTCGGCTACCTGCGCCTGCACGGCCGCAACAGCGAGCACTGGTTCCGCGAGGAGTCGGGCCGCGACCAGCGCTACGACTACCTCTACGAGCCGGCCGAGCTCGAACAGCTGGCGCGACGCGCTCGTCGCGTGGGGGAGACGCACCCGGACGCCTACGTGATCACCAACAATCACTTCGGCGGGAAGGCGGTCGCCAATGCGCTCGAATTGGCGTGGCTCCTGAGCGGCGAGAAGCAGCACGCGCCGCCCGAAATCGTCGAGGCCTTCCCCCGGCTGGCGTCGCTCGTGCGCCCGGACGGGCAAGGGAGCCTGTTCTAGAGCGGGGTACGCACATGACGCCGGCGAAAGAAGCGGCCCCGCGGACTTCGAGGAGTGAAGTCCAAGGGCAAGTTCATTACGCTGACCCCCCGGCGGGTATCCTCTGCGCCCCTTTCCCTTGGACTACGAAATCCTGCTCGCCGCCATCTACGCGGCCACCCTCGGGTTGCTGGCCCTGTACGGGCTGCATCGCGTGGGCATGCTGGCGCGGTTCCGCTGGGCGCGCGAAGCGCCGCTGCCGGTCCCGTCCGTGGGACCTCCCCCGCGCGTCACCGTCCAGCTCCCGATCTTCAACGAGCGCACGGTCGCGGTGCGCCTGATCCACGCGGCTCTGGCTCTCGAGTACCCGCTCGACCGGCTCGAGATCCAGGTCCTCGACGACTCGACCGACGAGACGCGCGAACTGGTCGACGAGGAGGTCGCCCGCGGCCGCGCGCGCGGCATCGACATCAAGGCCGTCCGCCGCAGCGACCGGCGGGGCTTCAAAGCCGGCGCGCTCGACCACGGCCAGCACATCGCGCAGGGCGAGCTCTTCTGCATCTTCGACGCGGACTTCCTGCCCGAGCCCGGATTCCTGCAACGCATGCTGCCCTACTTCGGCGACCCGCGCGTGGGCATGGTGCAGGCGCGCTGGGGCCACGTGAACCGCGACGACTCGATCCTGACGCGCGCCGAGTCGGCGCTGCTCGACGGGCACTTCGTGATCGAGCACAAGGTGCGGCACGACCGCGAGGTCTTCTTCAACTTCAACGGCACGGCCGGCATCTGGCGCCGCGAGGCGATCGAGGCGGCCGGCGGCTGGGAGCACGACACGCTGACGGAGGACCTCGACCTCTCTTACCGTGCGCAGCTGGCCGGCTGGAAGTTCGTCTACCTCCCGCGCATCGTCGCGCCGGCCGAGGTCCCGCCCGACATCGCGGCTTTCAAGTCGCAGCAGCACCGCTGGGCCAAGGGCAGTGTGCAGGTCTTCAAGAAGCTCGGCTGGCGCATCCTGGTCTCCGACCAGCCGCTGCGCGTCAAACTCGAGGCATTCTCGCACCTGACCGGCAACGTCGGCTACCCGTGCGTGCTGATGCTGGCCTTCCTGCTGCCGCTCTCGCTCGGGCTGGCGAGCGTCTTCCCCTCCTGGATGCAGCTGGCGCTCTTCTGCGCCTGCACGCTCTCGGTGGTCGTCTTCTACGAGACGAGCCAACGCGCGATCGGCCGGCCGCTCGCCGCGCGCATGGTCGACACCGTCGCGGCGATCGCGCTCGGCATCGGCATGTGCGTCTCGCAGACGCGCGCGGTGATCGAGGGGCTGCTCCCGGGGACGGGCGTCTTCGTGCGCACCCCGAAGAAGGGCGACGCGCCGGGTGCGCGGCGCTACCGCGTGCCGCTGCTCGGCTGGCCGGGGATCGAACTCGTGCTCGCGGCGTGGTTCGCCTGGGGCATCTGGGTCGCGATCGAGCGCCAGTACTGGGGCTCGCTGCCGTTCCTGCTGCTCTTCTTCACGAGCTTCGCCTGGGTGGGATCGATGAGCTTGGCGGAGTGGTGGCAGACATCGCGCGCGGCTAGCGAGCTCGCACCGATGCCCGTCGTCGCGACCAAGCGCGCCTAGTGCGGCTTCGACGTCAGCCGGTCGACGAGGTCCATCTTCGTGATGATGCCCGTCAACTTGCCCGCATCGTCGACCACCAGCCCTGCCATGCCCTGACCGAAGACCGCGACGAGCTTCGAAGCCTCGTCGCTGGCCTTGACGGTCGTCACGCGGCGGAACATCACCTCCGCCACGGCTGACGAGAGGCTCGCGCGGCCGTCGACGAGCTTCCCGAGCACGTCCGACTCCGTGAGGATGCCCACCAGGCGCCCTTCGTCCTGCACCGGCAGCTGGCTGATGCCGTGCTCCTTCATCAGCATCACGGAATCCGCGACGGTGTCGGAGCTCGCGGCGGTGACGATCTTGCGCCGCGGAAGCGCGCGCAGGAGGTCGCCGATGCGCTCGGTCTCCCAGGCGCTCTCGGTGAAGCCGTTCTCCTTCATCCACATCGGGTCCATGAACTTGGTCATGTAGTTGCGCACGCTGTCCGGGAGCAGCACGACGATGCGCTTCTTGGGGCCGTACTTCTTGGCCATCTCGAGCGCGGCCCAGACGGCGGAGCCGGAGCTGCCGCCGCAGAGCAGGCCTTCCTGGCGGATCAGCTTGCGCGCGAGGAGGAAGCTCTGGCGGTCCTCGGTCTTGACCCATTCGTCGACCAGCGAGCGGTCGAGCACGTCGGGGATGAAGTCGTAGCCGATGCCTTCGACCTTGTAGGTCCCGATCGGGCCGGGGCCCGCGAGGATCGAGCCGACGGGATCGACGCCGATGATCTTGACGTTCTTGACCTGCTCCTTGAGCTTCTTCGCGACGCCCGAGATCGTTCCGCCGGTGCCGGCGGTCAAGACGCACATGTCGAGCTTGCCGTCGGTCTGCTCGAGGATCTCCTGCGCCGTGCCGTGGTAGTGCGCGAGCGGGTTGTCGGGGTTCGAGTACTGATCGAGGATGTGCGCGTTGGGGAGGATCTTCTGCAGCTGCTTGGCGACGCCGATGTGGCTCTCGGGCGCGTCCCAGGCGGCCTCGGTGGGGGTGCGGATGATCTCGGCGCCGAGGGCCTCGAGCACGACCTGCTTCTCGCGGCTCATCTTCTCCGGCAGCGTGATGATCATGCGGTAGCCGTAGATCGCCGCCGCGAGCGCCATGCCGATGCCGGTGTTGCCGCTGGTGGGCTCGATCAAGGTGTCGCCGGGCTTGATGCGGCCCTTCTTCTGCGCCTCCTCGACCATGCGCTTGCCGATGCGGTCCTTGACCGAGCCGCCGGCGTTGAGGAACTCGCACTTGGCGAGGAATTCGCAGCCGGTCTCGCGCCCGATGTTGCGCAGGCGGACCATCGGCGTCTGGCCGAGCGAATCGAGGATCGAGTCGAGGATCTTGGTCAAGGGGCGCTCCGCGTTCGTGGAGGTGCAGGCCAGGGAAGGCTGCGCATTCTAGGGAGCGGCCCGCGCCGGAGGAACCGCGCGTCTAGGCCCGGATGCCCGGCCGCGCGAGCACGAGTGTTCCGCTCGCGCTGCGCGTCACCGCACAAGTGCGCAGGCGCGGCTTGCCGCCCCGGAGCAGCGCACCGTCGTCCAGGCGTGCGCCGCTGACGAGCGAGAAGCGCCACTGGTGCCAGGGACAGGTGATCGTCTCGCCGCTCTGCGTGCCCTGGAAGAGCGGCCCGTCGAGGTGCGGACAGAAGCTCTGCACGGCGTGCACTCGGCCGCCGACGACGAAGAGCGCAAACGAACCCCAGGGCGTTTCGACCGGCGCCGGCCGATGCGGGTCGATGTCGGCCTCGCGCAAGCCGGTATCGAAGCTCTGCACCTCGTCGCTCATGGGTCGAGCATCCTAGCGGGGCGCACTCCGATCCAGGCACTGCGCGTGCTCGCGGATTGCTCGTCGCGCGCGGCGCAGCGCAGCTCGGCGGCGGAGGAGAGGAAGCTCCCGCCGCGCACGACGCGCAGGCTCGATCCGGCGCCTTCGACCTCTCCGTCGCCTGCGCGCAGCCCGCCCGCGTGATCCGGCACGTAGGCGTCGCGCGTCCATTCCGCGACGTTGCCGAGGATGTGGTGGAAGCCCCAGGCGTTCGGCGCGCCGCCGAACGCGCTCGCGCTCTCGCGCGGGCTGTTCGAGTCGCCGTGCAGCGCCGCGTGGACGCGGCCCTCGAGCGCGGAGGCAGCCGCGCCGCACCACCACGCGGTCTTGGTCCCCGCGCGCGCGGCGTATTCCCACTGGGCCTCGGTCGGCAGCTCGAGGGCCGCGTCGGAGAGCACGCGGCGGCACTCCTCCCACGAGATCGTGTCGACCGGATGCCCGGCGCGCGTCGAAGGCCAGGCGGCCGACGCGATCGGCAAGTAGCTCGGGTTCGAGCCCGAGAGGCGCGTCCACTGGGCCTGCGTCAACTCGTACTTCGCGAGGAAGAAGGGCGCCAGGTCGATCGTCCGTCGCGGGAATTCGTGCGCGCGCGCGAACTCGTCGCCGGAATCGAGCGAGGTCTCGGGACGGACGGAACCGATCTCGGCCGTGCCGCCGGGCACGAGGACGAGCACGAGCGCGCTGTCGGAGAGGGAAGTCCATGCGCCCGAGGCGTCGCGCTCGGGCAGCCGGCCGAGCGAGATGTCCGCGAAGAGCCACATTCCGCTCTCGGGATCGGGCCCGAGCGGCACGAGCCCGAACTGCGGGCGGATGCGTGCGCCGTGATAGGGGCTGGCCGCCAACGCGATCGCGGCGCAGGCCGCATCCCAGTCCTGGCCGTGCCGCACGAGGCTCTCCTGCTCGACGAGACGCGTGCGCTCGATGCGCCCTTGCGTACGCGACAGCGCACCCTCGGGGCCGCCGAAGGATTCCAGTGCGCGCACGAGCGTCGTCAGCGCGCCGAAGCGCCAGGAGTCCTCCTCGGACTCGAAGCGCGGCGCGCCGTCCGCTTCGGCGCCGGTCGCGCGCGCGCGCAGGTCTGCGAGATCGCGCTGGTGCTGGGGCAGACGCGCGCGCAGCGCCTGCGCCTCGCGCAGCCAGTGCTCGAGGGCCGGAAGTCGCGCCGGCGTCGCGGGCAGGAGGCCCGCTTCGCTCGCGACGAGGTCGGCCAGGCGCCGGGCGTCCGCGAGACGCACGAGCTCGTCATGCCGCGCGCGCGCGTTGACGAGCGTGAGCGCGAAGGCCAATCCGCAGAGGAGCACGATCAGGACCAGCGCGCTCGCCAGCGCGCGATTACGCCCGACCCACTTGCGCAGAACGGCCCAGGCGCCGCGCGCGTGGGCGCGCACCACGCGACCTTCGAGGAAGGCGCGCAGGTCGGCGGCCAAGGCGCCCATGTCCGCGTAGCGCGCGGCAGGTTCGCGCGCCATCGCGCGCGAGCAGATCGCGGCCAGCTCCGAGGGCGTGCCGGGCGCGACGAGCTCGAGCGGCACCGGCGGAGCGCTGCGCACCGCGCGCGCGACCGCGTCGTTCGAAGGTCCGACCTCGGCGTAGGGCGCGCGCCCCGCCAGCAGGTGGTAGAGGATCGCACCGACCGCATAGACGTCGCTCTGCGGCCCGACGAGCTCGTGCTCGCCGCCGGCCTGCTCGGGCGGCATGTAGGCCGGCGTGCCGACGAGCACGCCGTGGCGCGTGCCGTGCTCGCCCGCGCCGCTCGCGGGCGACTCGCCCTCGGCCTGCTCGACGGGCAGCTCCTGCTCGACGAGCCGCGCCAGGCCCCAGTCCAGGACGAGCACCTCGCCGAAGGCGCCGACCATCACGTTCGCGGGCTTGAGGTCGCGGTGCACGATGCCGCGCGCGTGCGCGTAGGCGACGATCTCGCAGGTCTTCTGCAGCACGCCCAGCAGCCGCTCGCGCGACCAGCCGCCCTGGCCCCTGCGCGCCTCTGCGAGCACGACCGAGAGGCTCGTACCTGAGACGAGCGGCATGCTGAACCACGGCCGTCCGTGCGCGTCGAGACCGGCGTCGTGCACGGGCACGATGCCCGGGTGATCGAGCGCCGCGACCACGCGCGCCTCGGCCAGGAAGCGCCGCAGCGTCGAAGCCCTCGTCAGGCGCAGGTGCTTGACGGCGACCTCGCGCTGCAGCACGCGGTCGAAGACGCGCTCGACGACGCCCATCCCTCCGCGCCCGAGCCGGCCGCGGGGCTCGTAGCGTGCCTCGAAGGCCTGCGGCGCGAGCGCGCGCAGCTCCTCGTGCTCGGCGAGCGGGTCCACGCCCGAGCGCGCGCGCAGCTCCTCCTCGGTCGAATCCAGCGCCTCCGAGTCGGCCGCGAGCGCCGCGAGCGTGTCCTGCAGGCGTTGCCAGCGCCGGTGCAGCACGCGCAACTCCGGCTCGAGCGTCCCCGCGGCGCGCAACTCGGCCTCGAAGTCGAGCGCCTCCCCGCCTTCGACGCGCTCGAGCAGGCCGGCGAAGGCTGCCTTGGCCGCGCTGGAGACGCTGGGCGGATGTCGCGGGGCCATCGCCGCGCCAGTCTACAATGCCGGCGCATGGGCCCCGAGGGAACCGGCGCGATCGGACGCGAGGAATTCGAGCAACTGCTCGCGCGGCACATGCAGCCGCTGCGAACCTACGTGCGCCTGCAGGCCGGCCCGCTGCTGCGCGCGCGCGAGCCGCTCTCGGATGTCGTGCAGTCGACGCTGCGCGAGGCCTGGGAAGCGCACGCCTCGTTCCAGTTCACGGGCGAGCCGGCCTTCCGCGGTTTCCTGTACACGATCGCGGCGCACAAGATCATCAGCAAGAACCGCTACTGGGCGGCGCAGAAGCGCGCGCTCGAGAACGAGGATTCGAAAGCCAGCCTGTGGGACCTGCCGCAGTCGGAAGGCAGCACGCCCTCGAAGAACCCGGGCCGCCACCTGATCCACGAGGAGGAGATCGAGCGCCTGCGCGAGGCCTTCGGCACGCTCACGCCCGAAGACCAGCAGATCCTCTCGATGCGTCGCATCTTCGACGTGCCCGCCTCCCAGATCGCGCTGGAGCTCGGCATCGCCGAGTCGACGGTGCGCTGGCGCCTGGGCGTGATCCAGGCCGAGCTCGCCAGCCGGCTAGACTGAGCAGCACGCTTGGCCCAGGAAACCCTCGTCCTCCGTGTCGATCCCGCGCGTGCCGCAGCCTTGCGCGCGCGCCTCGCCGGAGGCGACTTCGACTTCCGCCCCGTCCCGCATGCGCTCTTCAGCGTCAAGGGCGAAGGTGTCGTCGCGACCTTCTACGCCTCGGGCAAGTTCGTCGTGCAGGGCGAGAACCCGGGGCTGTTCGTCGAGCACTGGGTCGAGGGCGGGGTCAGCGTGGCGGCGAAACCCAAAGCGCACGCCGCAGCGCCGGTCGAGGCCGACGGCCCGCGCATCGGCAGCGACGAGTGCGGCAAGGGCGACTACTTCGGCCCGCTGGTCGTGTGCGCCGTGCGCCTCGAGCCCGGGCAGACGGACGAGCTGCGCAGGTCCGAGGTGCGCGACAGCAAGACGCTCTCGGACGAGGCCTGCCTGCGCCTGGGAGCCGCCTTGCGCTCGCGCTACACGCACGCGATCGAAGCGCTCGATCCGCCGGCCTACAACGCGACCTACAAGCGCCCCGGCCAGCTCAACCCGATGCTTGCCGACCTGCACGCGCGCGCGATCCGCAGGCTGGCCCGGCCCGGCGACCGCGCGCTGGTGGACAAGTTCGCCGACGAGCGCCTGGTCGCGAGCCGCCTGGCCGACCTCGACCTGGAGCTCGAGCAGCGCGTGCGCGCCGAATCCGAGCCCGCCGTGGCGGCCGCGAGCGTGATCGCGCGCGAGCACTTCCTGCTGGCGATGAAGCAGCTCTCGCAGGAGGCCGGCGTGGACCTGGCCAAGGGCGCCGGGGACCCGACCGACCGGTCGGCGCGCGAGTACGTGCGTCTGCACGGCTTCGACGGGCTGGCGCGGGTCGCCAAGCTGCACTTCAAGAACACGCAGAAGCTGCGGCAGCGCAGCTGGTGAGAAGCCGCGCCTCGAGCGTAGGCTAGCGGCGCATGCGCTATTCGTTGATGTCCGGGGCGGGAAACCTGTTCGCCGTGCTCGACTGCTTTGCCGACCCGCTGCCGCCGGATCCCGCCGAGCTCGCGCGCGCTGTTTGCGCCGGCAAAGCCGCTGGCGGTCTCGACCCGCGCCCCGACGGCCTCCTGATCGTGAGGCCGGGCCGGCGCGGCGGCGCGTGCGCGATGGAGATCTACAACGCCGACGGCTCGCGGCCCGAGACCTGCGGCAACGGGCTGCGCTGCGCGGCGAAGTTGGCCGTCGACCACGGTCACGTGCGCGGCGCGCATTTCGTGATCGAGGCCGATGCCGGCCCGTGCGAGACCGACGTCGAGCTCGAGCGCGGCAAGGTCGTGCGCGCGCGCGTCTCGATGGGCGTCCCGCGCGTGCTCGAACGCGCGACGCTGATCGAACTCGCGGGGCGCCCGGGCGTACGGGCGACGCTGGTCGACATGGGCAATCCGCATTGCGTGCTCTTCGTCGAGGACGAGCGCACGGCGCCCGTCGCCGAGCTCGGACCGCTGCTCGAGCGCCACCCGCGCTTCGAGCGCGGGACCAACGTCGAGTTTCTGGCGCTGGGTGCAGGCGGCGCCTTCTTGCGCGTCTGGGAGCGCGGCGTGGGCGAGACTGCGGCCTGCGGCAGCGGAGCTTGCGCCGCGGCGGTCGCGGCGCGCGAGCTCGGACGCGCGCGCCTGCCGCTGGCGCTGAACCTGCCCGGCGGCGTGCTCGAGGTCTCGGAAGGCGAGCGCGGCGTCGTGCGCCTAGCGGGTCCGGTGGTCGAGCTCTCGAACGGCGTCTTCGCCGGGCGGCACGGACAGGCCGCGCGCTGAGGCGCCTTCCGGGCCGATGGGCTCCATCTTCTCGATCTTCCTCGCGCTCGGCGTGCTCGTGCTGCGCGAGTACGGACTGGAGAGCGGCGTCGTCGCCGGCTGGGCAGCGCTCCCGCTCCTGCTCGCGTGCTACGCGCCCTCGGCCCTCGCGCGCGCGGCGCTCTTGCGCGGGCGTTTCGCGGCGGCCGAGCGCTGGCAGCGACTCGGCGCTCTCGCACCCGTCGTGGTCTTCGGCGTGGCGGTCTGCGGCTTCGGCTGGGTCAGCGCGCTCGAGCGCTGGCTCGGGCACGAGCTGCGCTTCTTCGAATGGCCGAACCTGGACGTGCTGCTCTGCTTCGCGCCCTTCGTGCTCTACGAGCTGGCGGGCATCGACGCGCGTGCGCGACTCGCGAGCCCGAGCGGCCCGCGCCGCGCGCGACTGCGCGCCTTCCAGGCGCGCATGTTCCTTTCGACGCTCCTGCCGCTCGCGATCTATACAGGGATCTCGGCCGTGATCGGGGCGAACGAGCGCCTGCGCGTCGAGATCGAGGAGATCGGCCTCTGGCACGCGTGCTACGCGGCGGTGCTGCTCGGCTTGCTGGTGCTGACCCTGCCCTTCCTGCTCGGCTGGGCGCTCGACACGACGCGCATACCCGCGGGTCCGCTGCGTGCGCTCTTCGAGGAGGTCGCGCGCGCGGCCGGATTCCGTGCGCGCGCGATCCTGATCTGGAACACGGGCGGAAACATGGCCAACGCGGCCATCGTCGGCCTGGGCGCGCGCACGCGCATCGTGCTCTTCAGCGACGCGCTGATCGCGCAGCTCGATGCGCGCGGGCTGGCCGCGGTCTACGCGCACGAGATCGCGCACGCGCGCAAGCATCATGTGCCGATCTTCGTGGCCTGGGTGCTGGGCTTCTTCCTGGGCGGAGACCTGCTCGCGCAAGCGCTCTTCCCGGGCAGCGAGTGGCTCGCGGGTGGCGTGCTGCTGGTCTCGATGACGACCTGGTTCCTGCTCTTCGGCTGGCTCTCGCGCCGCTACGAGCTCGAGGCCGACCTGTACGCGATCGCGCTGCTCGGCGACACGTCCGCGATGGTGGAGGCCCTCGAACGCGTCGGCGGAGCCCTGCGCGACGTGGCCAGCTGGCGCCACTTCAGCACCGCGCGGCGCGTCGAGTTCCTGCAGCGCTGCGCCAGCGAGCCGGAGCTCGGCCGCCGCCTGCTCAGGCGCCTGCGCCTCTGGTCGCTAGCCGGCGTGCTGCTGTTCCTCGTCGCCGCGGGCTTCGAGGGCGCGCGCCTCGCGCGCGGATACGGAGTCGATCGCCTGCGCGCGCACCTGCGCCTGGGCGAGTACAGCGCGGCCGAGGCGCGTGCGGCCGAGGCGCGCGAGCTCGACCCGGAGCTGCGCGCGCTCGCCGCGCGCGGCCTCTCGATCGGTCACGACGTCACGGATGCAGGCGAGCTCGAGCGGCTGGCGGAAGCGGCCCTCGCGCGCGAGGACCCGCAAGCGGCCCTCGAGTATCTGCAGCTCGGCTCCCTGCGCGGCCGCAGGGATCTCGGAGACCGGGCGCTGGAGCTCGCCGCCCGGTTGCAGGCGCAGGCCCCTCAGTAGGTCAGCCCGTCGCGGCGCAAGTGCACGTGCGGCTTGCCTTCGCGCAGCGTCGCGCCCGCCTCGACCTCGGCGAAGACCACGACGTGGTCGCCGCTCGCGAGCTCGGAGACGATCCGGCACTCGATCCAGGCCAAGCCCTCCGCGAGGTAGGGCAGACCTGCTGGAGTGTGGCCCAGGGCGAGCCCGTCGTAGGGCGAAACGCCCGGCGCGGGATGCGCGAGGAACAGACCCATGAACCGGCGCGAGGAAGCGTCGAGCATCGAGAGCGAGAAGCGTCCGCAGGCGCGCAGGTCGTGCAGCGGCTCGCGGTCCTTGGCCACGGCCAGGCTCAGCATCGGGGGCGCGAACCCGACCTGCTGCACCAGGGAACCGACGAATCCGACGGGCTTGCCGGCGCGCAGCGTGCTGACGATGTAGAGCGCCGAGGGAATGCGCCCCAGAGCGCGGGAAAGGGGGCTCGGTTCCGTGGGGGGCATCGCGCGCGAAGGGCCGAGAATCCTAGGCAAAAACGGCAACGAGAGCCAGGCGGCGCTGGAATCGCCGCAGGGCCTTTGGGACAATCGAGAAACCTCCTCGGGACCGCTGTCCAGAGACTCGGAACGAGCACGATGCCTTCCAGCCGCACCACCTATCTCTGGGTCCAGAACGGCATCCCGGCGCGTCGCATCCTGCGCGGCGAGAGCGAGCCGCTCGCGCTGCGTCTGGCCGAACTCGCACGCGACGAGAGCCGCACCAGCGAGTCGCTCGTGCTCGAGACCGCGCACGCCGTCTTCGGCTGGGCGCTGGAGCACGACGCCGACTGGGAGGCCGCACAGGCCGGCGCCGACTTCGAGCAGGGGGTCGCGGAGCTGGAACGGCGGCACGGCTGGCGCGGGACCGTTGCGATCTTCCTCGACAGCCTGCGGCTCGCCTGGCGGCGTTCCGCGGAAGGCGAGAGCTGCCCGCCGCGCAGCGCCTTTTCCGAAGAGGCCGGCTTCTGGATCTGGAGCCAGCGCGACGATCTGGAGCATTGGCCCGACTTCGCCGCCGAATGGAACGGCAGCGCGCTCGCGCCCGGGCGGCGCTTGCCCGCGCGCGCGGAGTTCGCACGCCTCGCCGCCGCCGAACTGGAGCCGGGCGAGACGATCCTCGTGCACGGGTTCTCCGAAGGCCTCGCGCGCGTCCTCGAGGAGGCCTTGCGGACCGACAAGCGCCCGCGCGTCCTGTGCGGAGAAGGCCTGCCGCTGCTCGAGGGCCGGCGCCTCGCGCGCCGCCTCGCGGCGCTCGACGCCCCGGTCACGCTGGTCTACGACGCGCTGCTCCCCGACCGCGTGCCCGAGGCCGACCGCGTCTGGATCGCGAGCGAGGCGATCGGCGCGCGAGCGCTGATCGCGCTGGCCGGCGCGCGGCGACTCGCCCGCGAAGCCCTCGAACACGAGGTGCCGCTGCAGGTCGTCGCCACGAGCGATGCGCTCCTGCCGGGCGGCGCCGCGGTCGTGCCGGACTGGATCAGCGACGACCGCAGCCTGCTGTGGGTCGACGCGCCGCGCACGGTCGAGCTCTGCACGAGCTTCCTCGAGGAGCTGCCGCTCGACGACGTGCCCGAGTTCCTGACCGAGAAGGGCCGCGAGAGCTCCGAAGCGCTGTCTCTGCGCGCCTTGCGGCTCGAGCGCGCCCCGCGCTGCGGCGTACCCGCGGCCGAGCCGGGCATCCTGCGCCCGGCGCGTCGCGCGGTCGCGCAGGTGCGCAGCGAAGAGGACCAGAGGACGCGCACGCCTAGTTGAGGATCAGTGCGCGGGAGCGCGTTCGGGCAGGAGCCCGTCGCGCGCCCGTCGCAAGGCCCACTGCCTGATGAATCACCGCCCATGAGTGCCACGGACCAGACGACGCCGCCCGCGAATGCCGGACAGGTGAACCCGCGTTCGATCGAGCGCGAGATGAAGGAGAGCTACCTCACCTACGCGCTCTCGGTGATCCATTCGCGCGCGCTGCCCGACGTGCGCGACGGCCTCAAGCCCTCGCAGCGCAGGATCCTCGTGGCGATGAACGACCTGAACCTCGGCCCGCGCGCCAAGTTCAGGAAGTGCGCCAAGATCGCCGGGGACACCTCGGGCAACTACCACCCGCACGGCGAAGCGGTCGTCTACCCGACGCTCGTGCGCATGGCGCAGGACTTCTCGCTGCGCTACCCCTTGATCGACGGCCAGGGCAACTTCGGCTCGATCGACGACGACCCGCCCGCGGCGATGCGCTACACCGAGGCGCGCATGGCGGGCACAGCCGTGGAGATGCTGGCCGACCTCGAGAAGGACACGGTCGACCAGGAACCCAACTACGACGGCACGCGCATGCAGCCGGTCGTGCTGCCCGGCCTGTTCCCGAACCTGCTCTGCAACGGTTCGGAAGGCATCGCGGTCGGCATGGCGACCTCGCTGCCGCCGCACAACCTGCGCGAGATCTGCAAGGCGCTGCACACGGTGCTCGACGACTCGAAGGTCTCGCTCGCGGAGCTGTGCGAGATCGTCAAGGGCCCCGACTTCCCGACCGGCGGGATCGTGATGGGCACGCACGGCATCCGCCAGGCCTATGCGACCGGGCGCGGCCTGGTGCGCGTGCGCGCGCGCTACCACGTCGAGGACCTGCGCACGAAGCAGGCGCTGATCGTGACCGAGATCCCGTACCAGGTCCGCAAGACCGCGATCATCGACAAGATCGTCGAGGTCGTGAAGGACGAGCGCATCACGGGCATCTCCGACATCCGCGACGAGTCGGACCGCGAGGGCATGCGGCTGGTGATCGAGCTGAAGAAGGGCGAGGACTCGCAAGTCGTCGTCAACCAGCTCTTCCAGTACACGCCGATGCAGACGACCTTCAGCATCATCAACCTGGCGATCGACGATCGCCAGCCGCGGACGCTGAACCTGCGCGGACTGCTCGACGCCTACATCCGGCACCGCAAGGACGTCATCCGCCGCCGCACGCAGTTCCTGCTGCGCAAGGCCGAGGAACGCAAGCACATCGTCGAGGGCCTGCGCATCGCGGTCGACCACATCGACGAGGTCATCGCGATCATCCGCCGCTCGAAGGACCGCGAGGAGGCCAAGCTGGCCCTGGGCAAGGCCTTCGCGCTCTCGCAGCGGCAGTCGCAGGCGATCGTCGACATGCGCCTGGGCTCGCTGACCGGTCTCGAGCGCGAGAAGCTCGAGGAGGAGTTCAACGCGCTCGTGGCGGAGATCGCCGACCTGCACGACATCCTGGCGCGCGACGCGCGCGTGGTCGCGATCATCAAGGCCGACCTGGTCGAGATCGAGAAGCGCCACGGCGACGAGCGGCGCACCGAGATCTCCTCCGAGGAGATCGGCGCGGCCTTCGACATCGAGGAGCTGATCGCCGAGGAGATGATGGTCGTGACCGTCTCGCAGGACGGCTACATCAAGCGCACGCCGCTGGAGGTCTACCGCGCCCAGGGCCGCGGCGGCCGCGGGATCAAGGGCTCGGAGGCCAAGGAGGGCGACGTGATCAAGTCGCTCTTCGCGGCCGTCACGCACGACTACCTCTTGTGCTTCTCGAACAAGGGCAAGGTCTACTGGCTCAAGGTCTATCACGTGCCCGAAGCCACGCGCACCAGCAAGGGCCGTGCGATCAACAACCTCTTGCCGCTCGAGCAGGGCGAGACGGTCACGAACGTCCTGCGCGTGCCCGAGTTCGACAAGCAGAGCTCGATCTTCTTCGCCACGAAGAAGGGCACGGTCAAGAAGACCGCGCTCGAGGCCTACTCGCGGCCCAAGAAGGGCGGCATCCGCGCGATCCTGCTCGAGCAGGACGACGCGGTCGTGGCCGTGGGCATCACGCGCCCGGGCGACACGCTCGTCCTGTGCAGCGCCGATGGCCAGGCGATCCGCTTCGACGAGGCCGCCGTGCGCGCGATGGGTCGCACGGTCTACGGCGTGCGCGGCATCCGCCTGCTCGGGGACGACTACGTCGTGGGCCTGGTCGTGGCGCACGACTCGGACGCGACCGTGATCACCGGCTGCCAGGCCGGCCACGGCAAGCGCACGCCGCTCTCCGACTACCCGATCAAGGGTCGCGGCGGCCAGGGCGTGATCAACATCAAGACCGGCGAGCGCAACGGCCGCGTCGTGGGCGTCGCGCTGGCCAAGGCGGGCGACGACGTGCTCTTCATCACGCAGACCGGCATGCTCGTGCGCACGCCCGTGGTGGACATCTCCGAGATGGGCCGCAACACGCAGGGCGTGCGCCTCGTGAACCTCAAGGAGGCCGACCAGCTCGTGGCACTGGAGATCGTCTCCGAGAACGACCTCGAACGCTACGCGACCGAGGAAGCGCGCAGCGAGCGCAAGCGCCCGCCGCTGATCATGGACGAGGGGCCGGACGAGGAGCCCGCCGAGGACGCACAATCCCCGGGCCCCGAGGAAGAGGACAAGGAGTGATGTCGCTCAAGGCCCGGCTCGAGACCGACCTGAAGCAGGCGATGCTTCAGAAGAACGAGACGGCGCGCGACACGCTGCGCCTGCTGCTCTCGGAGTTCAAGCGCATCGAAATCCAGGAAGGCAAGACGCTCACGCCCGAGATCGAGCAGGACGTGCTGCTCAAGGCCGTCAAGCAGCGCCAGCAGTCGATCGACGAGTTCGACAAGGCCGGACGCGGCGACCTCTCGCAGAAGGAGCGCGCCGAGCAGGGCGTGATCCAGGGCTACCTGCCCAAGCAGCTCTCCGAAGCCGAGACCCGCGCCGTGATCGCCGGGATGATCACGGAGCTCAAGATCGCCTCGAAGAAGGACATCGGCCAGCTGATGAAGCCGCTCATGGCCAAGTACAAGGGCCAGATCGACGGCAAGCTGGTGCAGAAGATCGCGGGCGAACTCCTGCCCTGAGGTCGAGCTCCACGGAAACTTCCCCGGCTGGTGCACCGCAGCGTGGCGTGGACGTCGTCGGGCGCCACCGCGGACTCGTCCTGCGCACGGCGATCGTGTCGCTCTTCACGCTGGCCTCGCGCCTGCTCGGCTTCGTGCGCGAGACGGTCGCGGCCTCGATCTTCGGTGATGCATCGGCCGTCAACGACGCCTTCGTCACGGCCTGGCGCGTGCCCAACCTCTTCCGCAACCTGCTCGGCGAAGGGGCGATGTCGACCTCGCTGCAGACGGCGCTGACGCGCGAGGACGGCGAACGCGGCCTCGCGGCCGGACGGCGACTGTTCTGGGCCATCGCGCGCGTCGTGGGGCTGCTCGCGCTCGTCTTGTGCGCCGCCGTGATGCTCGCGGCCTGGTTCCTGCCCGACACGCTGCCCTTCACCGACCTGGCCTGGCTGGGCGCGGATCCCGAGCCGGTGCGCGAGCTCGTCGTGCGCCTGATGCCCTTCGTCGTCTTCGTCTGCCTGGCCGCCGTCGTGGGCGGCGCGCTCCAGGTGCGCGGGCACTTCGCCAGCACGGCGCTCGCGCCCGTGCTGATGAACGTCTGGTGGATCGGGGCGCTGTTCCTCGTCATCGGGCAGTTCGGCGTCCAGCAGTTGGCCGATCCGGCCTCCGAGTTAGCGCGGCAGATGAGCATCGCCCGCGAGCTGGCCTGGTACGTGCTGATCGCAGGGCTGATCCTGCTCGTCTCCCAGCTGCCCGCGCTGCGCGCGAGCGGCTTCCGCGGGCGCGACGACCAGCCGCTCGCGAGCGCGGAGCGCCGCGGACTGCACGAGCGCGTTTGGCGCGTCCTGCGCGACGCCGCGCCGCTCGCGCTGGGAGCCGCCGCCTACCAGGTCAACGTGATGATCGACGGGTTCATGGCCGAGGGGCTGTTGCCGAACGGCGGACCGTCGGTGCTCTACTACGCGACGCGCGTGCAGCAGCTTCCGATGTCGCTCGTCTCGGCTGCCGCGACGGCCGCGATCTTCCCTGCGCTCGCGGCGCTGGGTCACGAGCGCCGCAGCGGAGAGCTGCGCAAGCTGCACGACGATACGCACCTCGCGATCGCGTTCGGCGCGCTGCCCGCGGCCTTCGGCCTGTACTTCTTCGCCACTCCGATCATGGCGGTGTGCTTCGAGCACGGCGCCTTCGGTGCCGAGGGCACGGCGCGCGGCGCGGCGGCCTTGGGGATGCTCGCGCTCGCGATCCTGCCGGCCGGCGCGGCCGGCCTCGTCGCGCGCACGCTCTACGCGCTGGGCGAGTTCCGCACCGCCGTGCGGATCGCGATCGCGGTCATGGGGCTGAACGTGGTCCTCAACCTCGCGCTCGTGCTCGGGATGGGCATGGATGCGGACGGACTGGCGCTCTCCACGGCGCTCTGCGCCTGGCTCAACCTCTTGCTTCTCCTGCCGGCGCTGCGGCGTCGCGTCGGGCCGAGCTCGGAAGCTCGACAACTCCGCGCGCGACTCCTGCGCATGCTGCTCGCATCCGCGGCCGCCGTCGGGCTCGCGCGGCTGCTTTGGGCGTTCCTTGAAAGTGCTTGCAGCAGAACGGTCGCCCTGCTGTCATGCATCGCTCTGGCGGGTGCGGCCTACGCCCTCTTCTGCCACCTGCTGCACGTCCAGGAGTGGAAGGCCGTGCTCGTGCGCGTCCGGAAAGGTACCTGGCCGGAAGGCCGACGCAATTGATGGTGTTGGCGTAAGCTGTGTAGCCACAACATATAGGGTTTGTCCCCCGACCTTTCTTTTTGCAATGCCCCGAGATGGTCTCTTGAATCCCCCTTTGCGCCCGAGCGAGCCGTCACAGCGACCCGCGCAGCGCGCGTCATTCTAAACCGCTGACCTGTAACAGCTTGTGACGACAGACTCGCAAGGCGCTGCTCGCGCCCCTGGACGTCGATCCTGAGCCGTCCACAACCCACAATCTTCCTCCCAGGACTCCATGCACATGAAGCTCTCCGTGCCTACGCTCACGAAGACGGGCCCCATGACCGATGCTCGCAGCGCCATCGACGTGCTCGCCGAGCTCGAATCCATCGCGCCGCCGCGCGATCTGCAGGATCCGGATCTGTCCGAGAACGCGGTCACGGTCCTCGAGCGCCGCTACCTGAAGAAGGATCCGAACACGGGCAAGGTCTGCGAGACACCGCGCGAGCTCTTCTGGCGCGTCGCGTCGCACATCGCGAAGGGCGAACTGAAGTTCCCGGGCGGCACCCCTGAGCGTGCTCTCTCCGTGGCGCGCGAGTTCTACGAGCTGATGGCCAAGCGCGCCTTCATGCCCAACAGCCCGACGCTGATGAACGCCGGGCGCGAGATGGGGATGCTCTCGGCCTGCTTCGTGCTGCCGGTCGAGGACTCCATCGAGGGCATCTTCGACTCGATCAAGGCCACCGCGCTGATCCAGAAGGCCGGCGGCGGGACCGGCTTCAGCTTCTCGCGCTTGCGTCCGGCCGGCGACCTCGTGCGCAGCTCGGGCGGCACCACCGAGGGTCCGCTGTCCTTCATCCAGGTCTTCTCGAAGGCCACGGACGCGATCCAGCAGGGCGCGTTCCGGCGCGGAGCCAACATGGGCATCCTGCGCGTCGATCACCCCGACGTCGTCGACTTCATCCGCATGAAGGACAACCTCGGGATGCTGACGAACTACAACATCTCGATCACGGTCACGAACCGCTTCCTGAACGAGCTGCGCACCAAGCCCGAGACGCAACACATGGTGCAGAACCCGCGCACCAAGCAGTGGGCCAAGCTCAAGAAGCGCGACGCACAGGGCAAGGAGATCGAGCAGTTCTGGACCGTCGGCGAGATCTGGAACATGATCGTCGAGCACGCCTGGTCGACGGGCGAGCCGGGCGTCGTCTTCATCGACCGCATCAACGACCGCAACCCGATCAAGAACGTCGGCCTGATCGAGGCCACGAACCCCTGCGGCGAGCAGCCGCTGCACCCCTTCGACTCCTGCAACCTCGGCTCGGTCAACCTGGGCGTGTTGATCCGCGGGGAGGGCGCCAACGCGCGCTTCGACTGGGACGAGTACCGCTCGATCATCCACAGCACGACGCGCTTCCTCGACAACGTGATCGAGGTCAACCGCTATCCGCTGCCGCAGATCGACAACATGTCGAAGACCACGCGCCGCATCGGCCTGGGCGTGATGGGCTTCGCCGACGCGCTCTACAAGCTCGGCATCCCGTACAACTCGACCGAGGGCTGCGCCTTCGGCGAGAAGGTGATGCAGGTCATGAACGACGAGTCGCACACGGCCAGCGAGATGCTGGCCGAGGAGCGCGGCGTCTTCCCGGCCTGGGAGGGCTCGGACTGGGAGAAGCAGGGCCGCCGCCTGCGCAATTCCTACACCACGACCGTCGCGCCCACGGGCACGATCTCGATCATCGCCAACTGCTCGGGCGGCATCGAACCCATGTTCAGCCTGGCCTTCATCCGCCAGGTGATGAAGGACAACAAGGGCAAGCCGACGGTCATGCGCGAGGTCAACTACGTGTTCGACCAGATCGCGCGCGAGCGCGGCTTCCACTCCGACGCGATGATCGATGACATCGTCGAGAAGGGCACGCTGCAGCACCGCACCGAGCTGCCCGAGGACGTGCGCCGTGTGTTCGTGACGGCGCACGACATCACGCCCTTCTGGCACATGAAGATGCAGTCGGCCTTCCAGCGCCACTGCGATTCCTCGATCTCGAAGACGATCAACTTCCCGCACGATTCGACCGCCGAGGACGTGCGCCAGATCTTCGAACTGGCGATCGACGAGGACGTGAAGGGCGTGACCGTCTACCGCGACGGCTGCCGCGACCTGCAGCCGATGGCGCTCAAGAACTCCAACCACGAGAAGTCCGAGGGAAATCCCGGATCCCAGCAGGCCGCGGCCCAGCCGGCTGGGGCCCAGCCGGCCTCGACCGAGCCGACCCCCGCCGCGGAGAGCGGCATGCGCACGACGATCAATGCCGCGGGCCAGGAGGAGCTCAACCCGGTCAAGCTGCCCGAGATCATGAGCTGCCTGCGCATCCGGCAGATGACGCCTTTCGGCAACATGCACGTGAAGGTCACGGTCGATCCGATCTCCTGCCGCGAGCGCGAGGTCTTCGCGCAGCTCGGCAAGGGCGGCGACGTGGCCAACTCCGATCTCGAGGCGATCTGCCGCATCCTTTCGCTCTGGCTGCGCTCGAACGGCAGCCTCAAGCTGGCGATCAAGCAGCTCGACGGCATCGGCTCCTCGCTCTCGGTCGCGACCAAGGAGGGCCGCATCATGTCGCTGGCCGACGGCCTGGCGGTCGCGCTGCAGCGCTACCTGAACGCCAAGGAACAGGCCGGACTGCACTCGCTGCTGCTCGGCGGCGCGGCGCCGGATCTCACGGGCACGGACTACATCAAGCGCGACGAGATCACCAAGGCGATGAGCTCGTCGGCGGCTGCGGCCACGGCACCCGCGAGCGCGGAGCTCGGCTCGATCAAGAAGGCACAGGGCACGCCGCGCAATGTCGCGCAGTACAAGCTCAAGTGCCCCGCGTGCACGAGCGTGCTGGCCTTCGAGGAAGGCTGCGTGAAGTGCTACTCGTGCGGGTTCAGCCAGTGCTGAGCCGCAGGTCCTAGCCGCCGCCCGGTTTGCGCTCTCCCGGCTTCGCGCCCGGCTGCCCCGCGCCCTCGTCCGGCTGCTCCGGCAACGGGCGGCCGAATGCGTCGACGTTCGGCGGACCTCCGTCGTTCATGCGTTCGAAGACGAGGCGCTGTCCGTCCGTCTTGCGCCAGACCATCTGCTCGCCGACCGCGACCACGTCGTAGCGGCACTGCGTACCCGCCTCGCGGAACGCGACGCGGTTGTCCTTGTCGATGAACGAGCCGATCAGCGCGGTCAGCGTCAGGCGGCCACCCTCGCTGACCTCGAAGCGCCACAGTCCGGAGTCGAGCATCACGTCGTTCAGCTTCTGGTCCGAGTCCTTCAAGCCGATGTGCACCTCGAAGTTGAGGTGGATCCCGCTGACCAGGCAGAAGCCGCGGAACTCGGAGGACAGGCCACTGAGGTTCGACCAATCGAGTTCCCTCAGCTTCCACAAGCCCTGCATGGACTTCGTCACTCGCGCGCTCTCCTTGCGCGCGGCCTCCGAACCCGTGAGGCGCACTTCGGGAACCGTGCGCGGCTTCGGCGCCTCGGGCTCCGGTTTGCGGGGATTCTGCGCCGCGGCGAGAAGCAGGACGAACGAGACGGTAGGCACGAGAGCGATGAAGAGTGTGCGCATGGCGCCTGCGAGGATAGGAGAGGCGGGCGCCGGGCGGGCAGCCCTTTTCCCGGGGTTCGCGTAGAGCGCCATGGATCAACACAGACCGAACCCGTGCCGCTCGGGGGAGGGCCGTAGTCGCAGTTGTTACGATTTGCGGCTCCCCCGGGGCATTCTGCCTCGCTGGGAACGATTCCCAGCACCCCCCTCCGGCTCATGAAACGAGCGCTGCTACTTCTCGCCACCCTGCTCGTCTGGACGCTGCCTGCCTGCCTGGCGCAGGACATGAAGGCGTCCTCCAGGCTCTTCGCGCGCGAGAAGGGCGACGAAGTCGAGATCGCGATCGAGGTCCAGGTCGAGCGGGGTTGGCACCTCTATCACGGGCCGGAAGCCACAGACATCGGCACCGCGGGCGCCGTCGGCAAGCCGACCGTCGTGGAATTCACGGCGTCCGGATTCGAGATCGGGTCGGTCACGTATCCCGAGCCGCGCAAGGTCCCGGTCGCGATTGGCGACCTCAAGTACACCGCCTACGAGCACGTCGGGACGTTCGTGCTCTACGCCCGGGGCAAGAAGTCCAAGCCCGATGCGAAGCTGGCCGACTTCAGCGCCTCGATCACCGGGCTCACCTGCCAGGAGAGCGGCGTGTGCATCCCGTACGACGAGGAGCTCGCGTACGGCGGTACGGGAGCGGACGAGCTCTTCGCGAAGATGCCGGCGCGAGTCGAGCCGCCTGCCCCTGCGGCGGAAGCTCCGGCCACATCCAATGGACAGAAGGCCTCCGCGCAACTCTTCGCGCGCGAGAAAGATGGTGTCGTCGAGCTCGCGATCGAAGTGAAAGTCGATTCCGGCTGGCACCTCTACCACGGTCCGACGGAGAAGGACAAGGGCAGCGAGGGCTCATCGGGGCTGCCGACGACGGTCGAGTTCGAGACGACAGAGTTCACGCTGGAACCGCTCGTCTATCCCCAGCCCGTCACGGCCACGGAGACGATCGGCGACGACAAGTACACCGTCTACGAGCACAAGGGCACGTTCGTCCTGCGCACCCGCGGCAAGCGCGTCGACAACCTCGGCAAGCTGACGGACATCACGGCGACGATTCGCGGGCTCACGTGCCAGGACAACGGCGTGTGCATCCCGTACGAGGAGGAACTCGCCTTCAAGGGCCCGGGCAAGGACGAGCTCTACGTGGCGCAAGCGGCAGCGGCACCCGCGAACGGGAGTGCCGGCGCGAACGCGCCGCCCAAGCAGTCCGAGCTCGACCTGTGGCTCTTCCTGCTGTCGGCCGTCGGGTGGGGGCTCTTCACGCTGCTGATGCCCTGCACGTACCCGATGATCCCGATCACGATCAGCTACTTCACGAAGCAGGCCGCGCAGCGCAAGGGCGGCACGCTGCCGCTGTCGCTGGCCTACGGCGTGGGGATCATCGGCACGTTCGTGCTGATCGGTCTCGTGGTCGGTCCGCCGATCATCATCTTCGCCTCGCACCCGGTCACGAACCTCGTGATCGGCCTCTTGTTCGTGTTCTTCGCGCTGACGCTTTTCGGCGCGGTGACGCTGCAGCCGCCCGCATTCCTGCTCAGCGTCGCCGGTCAGGCCTCGTCGAAGGGCGGAATCGCGGGCGTCTTCCTGATGGGCGCGACGCTCGTCGTGACCTCCTTCACCTGCACGGCGCCCTTCGTCGGCACGCTGCTCTCGACCGGCGCCTCGAGCGGCGGCGTCGGGCGTGTGGCGCTCGGAATGAGCGTCTTCGGCGCGACGATGGCCGTGCCCTTCGTGCTGCTCTCGATGCTGCCCGGGAAGGTCAAGTCGATCCCCAGGAGCGGCGAGTGGATGCACTCGCTCAAGGTCACGCTGGGCTTCGTCGAGATCGCCGCCGCGCTCAAGTTCTTCTCGAACGCCGATCTCGTCTGGGACTGGGGCTGGCTCTCGCGCGAGCTCTACCTGCTGCTGACGCTCGGCGTGCTGCTGGCCGCGGCCCTCTACCTGTTCGGGATGATCCGCCTCAAGGACGAACCGGCGAACGAGATCTCGCCCGCGCGGATGACAGCCGGCCTCGCGTTCCTGCTGTTCGCCCTGTACTGCGGCTACGGCGCCATGGGCAACCGCATGGACCGCATCAGCACCGCGATCATCCCGCCGTACTCGAACTGGATCGCCGGAAGAGCGGGCGGCGGGGGAGCGAGCGCGGCCGAGCGGACGATCCTGATCGACGACTACGAGGGCTCGCTCGCGCGGGCCAAGGCCGAGGGCAAGCTGCTCATGGCGAACTTCACCGGCTACACCTGCGTCAACTGCAGGCAGATGGAGGAGTCGGTCTTCAAGCTGCCTTCCGTCGAGCGCGAGCTGGAGAAGATGATCGAGGTGCGCCTGCACTACGACGGCAAGCGCGGCAAGGAGATCACCAAGCTGCAGCGCAAGCTGCTCGACTCGATCGCCGCGCCGTACTACATCGTCGTCGACCCGCAGACGGGCGTGATCCTGCGGCGTCAGGAGGGCCCGACCACCGAAGCGGGCTTCCTCAAGTTCCTGCGCGGCACCTACTGAGGCGCGCGCCTACTCGAAGCCGAGCGCGCGGCCGCCCTGGAAGACGGCGAAGCTCGCCACCCAGGCGAGCACGCCCATGTAGGCGAACATGAAGACCGGCCACTTCCAGCCCTGTGTCTCGCGCTTGACCGCGGCCAGCGTGCTCATGCACTGGCAGGCGAGCGCGAAGAAGACCATCAGCGAGAGCCCGACGAGCGGGGTGTAGACCGGCTTGCCGTCGGCGCGCGATTCGGCCTTGATCTTGCCGCGCAGGGTCGAGCTCTCCTCGTTCACGCCGTCGCCGGCGCCGTAGACGACGCCCATGGTCGTGACGAAGACCTCGCGCGCGGCGAACGCGCCCACGAGGCCGATGCCGATCTTCCAGTCGAAGCCCAGCGGCGCGAGAGTGGGCTCGATCGCATGGCCCAGGCGTCCGCCCCAGCTCGTGCGCATGTTCTCGGCGGACTCGCGCGCGTCGAGCTCGTCGTGCGGCAGGCCCTGGGCGACCAGCGCCTGGCGCTGGGATTCGAAGGACGCGGCGCGCTGTTCGTCGCGCGGGAAGTTCAACAGGACCCAGAGCACGACGGTGCAGGCCAGGATCACGCCGCCGGCCTGCTCCAGGAAGGCGCGGCTGCGCTGCCACATCATGCGCAGCACCGAAGGCCAGTGCGGGATGCGGTAGGGCGGCATCTCCAGGATCAGCGGCGGCGTCCGGGCCTTGAAGAGCGTGCGCGAGAGCACGGCCGCGGCGACGAGCGCCATGATCGTGCTGAAGAGGTACATCCCGACCATCAGCAGGCCCTGCACCGGCACGAAGCCGAAGACCTCGCTGGGCGGGAAGAGCGCGCCGATCATCAGCGCGTAGACCGGCAGGCGCGCCGAACAGGTCATCAGCGGGATCACGAGCATCGTCAGCGTACGGTCGCGCTGGCGCTCCATGGTGCGCGTGGCGAGGATCGCCGGCACGGCGCAGGCGTAGCCCGAGATCATGGGCACGAAGGCGCGGCCCGAGAGCCCGATCGAGCGCATCACGCGGTCCATCAGGAAGGCTGCGCGCGCCATGTAGCCGGTGTCCTCCATCAGGCCGATGAAGAGGAACAGGAGCAGGATCTGGGGCAGGAAGACGAGCACGCTGCCCACTCCCGCGACCAGGCCTTCGGTCAGGAAGTCGCGCCCGATGCCGGCCGGGATCGCCGCGCGCATCCAGCCGGCGAGCCAGTCGAAAACGCCCTCGATCACGCTCATCATCGGGCTGGCCCAGGTGAAGAGCGACTGGAACACGACGCCCATCAAGAGCAGGAAGAGCGCGAAGCCCGCGACGGGATTGAGCAGCAGCGAGTCGATGCGCTCGGTCCGGCTGCGCGGCTTGTGCTGGGGCTGGTGCAGGAACTGCGGCAGCCGGCTGTCGATCCAGCTGTAGCGGCCCTGGATGATCTCGGTGTCGATCGAGCGGCCCGACTTGGCCGCGAGCTCGCGACGCTCGTTCACGCAGACGCGCAGCGCCTGCGGGATGTCCACGAGTTCGTCGTGCTCCTCGAGCGAGAGCAGCGCCCAGAGCGCCAGCGCGCGTTCGCGCTGGCGGTTCCCGCGCGACCAGGCAGCGGGCAGCGCCTTGGAGACGAGATGCACGTCCTCGGCGAGCTCCGGGCTCTCGGGTATCGCGAGCCGGCGCGGCTCGTACTCGGCCGAGCGCTCGAGCTCGGAGCCGATCGCCGCGAGCAGCGCGTCGATGCCCTTGCCCGAGGTGGCGGCGGTCTCGACCACGCGCACGCCGAGCTCGCGCTCGAGCGCGCGCGCGTCGACCACGAGCCCGCGCTCGCCCAGCATGTCGGTCATGTTGAGCGCGATCATGCAAGGCAGGCCGAGCTCGAGGACCTGCAGCACGAAGTAGAGGTTGCGCGAGATCTGCGTGGCGTCGGCCACGACCACGACCAGGTCGGGCGATTCGAAGGGTTCGAGGCCGGCGATGGCCTGGATGGCGAGCTCCTCCTCGCGGCTGCGCGCCGAGAGGCTGTAGGCGCCCGGCACGTCGAGCAGGTCGACCTGCCCGCGCCGCCCGAGCGCGAGCCGGCCTTCGTGGATCTCGACCGTGACGCCGGCGTAGTTGCCGACCTTCTGATGCGCCCCCGTCAGGCGGTTGAAGACGGTCGTCTTCCCGGTGTTCGGGTTGCCGGCGATCACGACCCGCGCACGCCGCTCCGCGCGCGTGCTGGCGGCCGGGGCGCTCATCGAGGCGGCTCGAGGAACAGCGACTGGGCCTCGCTGAGCCGCAGGCTGATGTACGCGCCGCGGACCTCGAGCTCGATCAGGTCGCCGATCCCGACCGAGCGCACGAGACGCACTTCGGTGCCGGGCAGGATGCCCATCTCCATCAAGCGCCGCCGGAAGCCGCGTTCGCCGCCCACGCGGGTGAGGCGGGCGCGGTCGCCGGGTCGGAGTTCGCTCAGGGGGCGCATCGCTAAATGAGACTCAATCTCAGGATACACCATCGCCCCCCGCAGGGCCAGGGCCTGAATCCCGGGGCTGGCAGGGCCTGCAGGGCAGCCCGGCAGTAGGATCTCGGCCCGTGCGCTCCCCGCCGTCGCCGAACCCGGACCCCAAAGAGCTCGCCGGTCGCCGCGCCGCCGAATTCGTCGAGGACGGAATGACGCTGGGCCTGGGGACAGGCTCGACGGTGCATTTCGCGCTCTTGCGCCTGTCCGAGCGCATCCGGGGGGACGGTCTGCGCGTGCGCGGCGTACCGACCTCGCTCGACACCGAACGCAAA
>Ga0315912_10000972_pt1 | contig 39742 bp, 32 predicted proteins | sample VfabasoilMG_FD_204469 | JGI IMG/M metagenome (GOLD analysis project Ga0315912, IMG submission 204469) | Garden soil microbial communities collected in Santa Monica, California, United States - V. faba soil | ecosystem: Environmental > Terrestrial > Soil > Garden | place: USA: California... | reverse complement strand
TAAATCTGCTTCAAGTGATGACGCACTGTCTCAACGGTGACACTGAGCTGGTCCGCCACTTCCTTGTTCCCGTAACCGCGGCTGACGAGTTCCAGCACTTCTCGCTCGCGGCGGCTCAATTCCACCCGTGGTTCGGCGACCGGTGGCGGCAATCGAAACGCCTCTACCACGCGCCGCGCAATCTCACTGGTCATGGGGGCCCCGCCCTGCTTTACGTCCCGAATGGCTTGGATCAATTGCTCCGGCCGCGTACGCTTGAGCAGGTAGCCGCAGGCGCCGGCTTGCAGGGCTTTGAAGATGCGGTCGTTGTCCTCGTAAACGGTCAACATGATGACGCTTACGCCGGGCAGCAACGTTTTGACCCGGGCGGTGCATTCAATGCCACTCATATTGGGCAGGTGAATGTCCATGAGGATCACGTCCGGCTGGCAACGATGCAGTTTCTCAATCGCCTCCTCCGCGCTGCCAAAGGCACATTCACATTTCAGCCCCGGAGCTTCATTCACCAGTTGCTGCAAACTTTCCCGGATGGTCCGGCTGTCTTCGACGATGGCGACCGCGATGGACATATTTTCTGGGAAACTCGTTCGGCAGCATACCGCGAATCAGGAGGTCAAGTCATGACAATTTCCCATCGCCCGCGGCCGGAACTGAAATGAACTTCGGGCTTTGGGCCAATGGCAACCTGAATCGCGTGCGGGTGCCCTGGCCCGGCGTACTGGAAATTTCGCAACTCCCCCCCAGGCGGGTCATCCGATCCTGCATATTGTTGAGCCCATTGCGATCTGGCTTCGCCTGCGACGGATCGAATCCCCGACCATTGTCTTCGATGACCAACTCCAGTGCGTCGGCGCCGTACTTCATCCGCAACCACACCTCATCCGCCTGCGAATGTTTCGCCACGTTCGCAATGGCTTCCTTCACGACCAGATACAGGGAATGGCGCTGATCGGCCTTGAGCGGAATCATCGGCAACTCCCCCGGCACATCCAATCGCACCCGGATGGCCGTGGACTCCAAATACTCCTGCACGAACAAGCACAGGTAGTTCACGAGCCGCGGCAGCGAATCGTTCCGGGGATTGACCGCCCAGACGATCTCGTCCAGCGCCTTGACCATCTCGTGCGATTTCTCTGCGATGCCCTCCAATCGGTTTATCACTTGCGCGGGTGTCGCGGAAGGACTGCGCGCCACAGCGCTCAGCAGGTTGATCTCCGTCAGGCTCGTGCCCAAATCATCGTGCAGGTCCTGCGCGATCCGCTGGCGTTCGCGCTCCATGGCGTGCTGGGCTTCGAGTTTTTCAAGTCGTCGATGCAGCCGCGCCCGACCGGTCACCCACACGGTGCCGACCAGCAACGCGAGAAACGCCAGGACGCCAGCCACCTGCACCGATCGCAATTGGTAAAACTGCGGGATGACCTCGAGCGCGAAGTTTCGCGACCATTGGCGCCAGTTTTCGCCCGGGCCGCCCGCCATGATTTCAAAAGTGTAGTTGCCGGGAGGCAGGCGATTGTAGTACGCCACGCGCCGCTCCCCGGCTTCTACCCAGTCTTCATCGTAGCCATGCAGCCGGTAACGGAAACGCAGCGACGCGGGCGCGAGGAGATCGGGCGAGGTGTAATGAAACTCGAGCCGCCGAAACCACGAAGGGATGCTGATCGCCGCCTCCGAACCATCTAGCCGGGTCACCCCGTCCACCACCACTTTTTCCACCACCAACCGGCGGGTGGGCGCCCGTCGGATTCCCGCCTGCGGATCGAACGCCGCGAGCGAGCTCTGATTGATGAACCAGATCCGCCCGTCTCCGGCCCGCGAAATGACCGGCTGGCCGGCGCCCGAACAAGTGCGAAAATCGAGCCCCTCCTCCAGTGAAAACCAGCGGCACGACAGCCCCGGCGTCTTTCCCCGTTTGTAGTAGGATAACTCCTCCAACGAGCATCCGAACAAACCGTTGTAAGTCGCAAACCACAGCCTGCCCTCCCGATCTTCAACCATGCCGTTGATGGTTTCATCCGGCAGGCCGTCCGCCGCCCCCATGTGCTGAAATCTACCCTCCCGCAATCGGAACAATCCGTCGCCCAGCGTGCCCACCCACACTTCGCCATTTGCTCCGCACCAGATCGACCGCGCGTCCGGATTGATCAATCCTTCCTTCGGACCATACCGGTCCACCCGGTTGCTGTGCAGACAAAAAACTCCCTGTCCGATGGTACCAACCCAGATGTTGCCTGCAATATCCTGACCGAAGGCCCGAATCTCAGCCGAGCCAACCGTGTTGCCCAAGGACCGGAGCGAAGTCCTGCCTGCGTTGCGATGAACGGGCCCGCGAGGCGTGCCAATCCAAAGTCCGCCTTCGCGATCCTCATACAACGCAAGCGCCAGACCGGCGTTCAATTCGGGCTCGGGCAACCGCTTGAAAAGTCCTGCCTCGAACCGCATCAATTGGCTTCCGACACCGCACCAGACATTGGTTTCACGGTCTTCAAGAATTGAATAGATCGGACTCCCCTCCATTCCCGCTTCCGCCCCAAAGCGGGTCCAATTGCCGTCGTTAAAGCGAAACATACCGGCGCTGTCTGTGCCCACCCAAACGCCGCCATCGTGACCGGCGCAAACTGTGTTAATGAGAAAATCACGCTTCGAGCCGGGAAGTTGCAGCGTGCGAACGGAGCGCGGCGTGAGCCGATGCAAGCCTTCACCCAGCGTCCCCACCCAGACGGCGCCCAGATCATCCTGGAAGAGACTAAGCACCCGGCTCTGCGCCATCGGGCCGGCGGATTCGATCTGCCGCCAGTGTCCTTGGGCGTCGGCGAGCAGCACTCCGCTCCAGTGCGTGCCGAGCCAGAGACGACCCGATTGATCCTCCAGTAGTGCCGTCACTTGCGAGCGCTGCAAATCACTGAGCCGCGGGGTTTGGTCCAGGGCGCCCCCGCCTTGCGCATCGGGCACATGAATGATTCGTCCGCTGCCCGGCGTAGAAACCAAGTGTGGCACGGCCAGCCAGAAGCCGCTTTTCCTGGATGCTCCCGCCACCAGTTGCCCAGCCGGCAGGCCGCGCAAGATTGCGTTTTTCACCCAACTTGAATCCGACCACTGAAACGCCCCCTCGCTGGTCAGCAACCAAGGCTGTCGCCGCGCATTGCTAACCAGTGCCTGCACTTCGCCCCTCGGCAGCCCATTCGTCGCGGTCAGGAACGTGACCTTGCCGTCACGCACCGCCAGCAACGCCGCGGCGCCGAGCCGCAACCACAGGGTACCGTTGGCGTCCTCCGCCAGGCTCGTCGCCGCCAGGCTGCGCGAATGCGTTGAGTGAACCACCGGCGTCTTCATCCCCACCAAAGCAGCCTCCCCCGGTATTGCCACGCCGCCGGTGGTCGTGACCTGCGCAAACTTGCCATTCTGGAAATAACCCAGTTCACCACCATCACCTGCCACCCACAAACGTCCTGTTGAATCCACAAGCAACCCCCCGATCCGCTCGCGAAGAAAACCTGCGGCGCCAACATCGTCAATCACCACGAACCGCGCCCCATCAAAGCGCGCCAGCCCGCGAAACGTGCCGACCCAGAGATAACCATCGGGCGTCTGGGAAATCGCAGTGATGTTGCCGTCTGGCAAGCCATCCTCGGTGTGCCAGGAAGTCGTCAGGAATTCCGCGGCTTCCCCAACCGTCGACGGTATCTCCGCTGCCGCCGCCAATGCGCGAAGCAATCCCGCCGCAACGCACGCGAATGCGGCGGTCACCATGGGCGAAACTCTGCGGGGTGGCATCTCAACAACTCTAGGCCGCACAGGACGTCAGGTCGAGGATTTGAACGGACGGTAAAGTCCGCTGGCCGCTCGGAGCGATCAATGCCTCCCAAGCACGCCAAGCTGCGGTGCTAGTGACGAGGATGGCCGTGCAGGAAACTTAGCAGATGAGGATCGAACTTAGGTTGAGGTGGAGGCTCTGTGCATGAAGAAGGGCCCTTCTCAGGTTACTGATAAAAATGGTGCGCACGGCAGGACTTGAACCTGCACGCCTTACGGCACTACCACCTCAAAGTAGCGCGTCTGCCAATTCCGCCACGTGCGCACGGAAGGACGATAATAAACCAAATCCCCACTCCCTCCCGCAAGGTGAATCTCTCCCTCGACTTTCTTGATCCTGATCCCGCGCTCAATCCCGACGCTGGATGCCCCAGAAATCAGCCGCCAACCCGAAGTTGACCGGCGCATTTTGCCGCCTACATCACTGGGCTGTAAAATCGGTCATGATTTGTATTGGCGGGCGGTTCCGGATTTTGTTAACCACGAGATAGTTCCGAACGTCGCAAGCATTCAGAGAGGCCTGAACACAGTTAGTTGCCGGGGCCGCTTGCACGGCGGATGAACCCGAGAACCTGCTCAGATTATGAACTACGTGTTGATTGCCCTGGGACTGATCGCCCTCCTCTTCCTCATCATGATCGTGATGCTGTGCATCCGCAAAATCCATCCGGGCAAGGCTGGTCTCAGCGTGGGCCTCGGCGGCCTGCGCGTCGCTTTTGACTACATGATCCGCCTGCCCGTGGTGCAGAGCTTTGAGGAGATGGATATTTCCGTGAAGAAACTCGAGATCCACCGCAAGGGTAAGGACGGCCTGGTTTGCAGCGACAACATTCGCGCCGATATTTCCGTGGCGTTCTACATCCGGGTCGAAGCCACCGGGGAAAGTGTTCGCAAAGTGGCCCAAATGCTCGGCGCCGAACGCGTCTCGGACATGGAGCAGCTGCGCGAGTTGTTCGAGGCGAAATTTTCCGAGGCGCTGAAGACCGCCGGCAAACAAATGGAGTTTCATGAGCTGTTCACCGAACGCATCAAGTTCCGGGAACAAATCCAGGCCACCATCGGCAAGGACCTCGATGGTTTTCTTTTGCAGGACGTGGCGATCGATTACCTCGAACAGACGCCCTTGGATCAACACGATCCCAATAACGTCCTCGACGCGGAGGGCATCAAGAAAATCACCGAGATCACACAGCGCGAACGCGTCATCGCCAACGAACACACCCAGCGCGCCCAGGTGCAGGTGGAAAAGGAAAATGCCGATGCGGACATCGCCAAACGCGAGCAGAAGCGGCGCAACGAGGAGGACACCGCCAAGCAGACCCGCGCCATCACCGAGGTGAAGGCCAACGAAGAGGCCGAAGCCCGCAAAGTCATTGAAGCGCGACGACAGGAAGTCGAGGGCAAGCGCCTTGAAGCAGAGGAAAACATTCAATTGCGCACGCAGGATATGAACCGCGCCGTTCAGGAACGGCAGTTTACCGTAACGAAGGAAAAACAACGCCTCGAGCAGGAGTCAGTTCAAGAAGGTGAGGAGGCCCGCGTTCGCCGCGAACGTTCCGTCTCGCTCGCCGAGATGGATAAGGAAGTCAAAGTAGCCGAAGCCGCCGTCGAAGTGCAACGCAAGCGCGCCGTCGTTGTTGCTGAGGAGAAAGCCGTGGTTCAGCAACAGGAGGAAAAGACGAACATTGAAGCCCGCATGACTGCCGAACGCGCGCGCGAAGTGACGTTGATCGAGGCGGAAATGATCGCGAAGAAAGGCCAGGTTGAAAAAGTGGTGGCTGCCGAGGCCCAGAAGGAAGCCGAACGGAATCTCGCCGAGGCGGAGAAGATCAAACTGATTACCGCTGCGGATGCTGGGCGCGAGGCCGCCACGCGCGATGCGGAACGGATTCAGACGATCGCTGACGCGGAGGCCAAGGCCAGCGAGAAGCGACGCATTTCAATGGAGCAAGAAGCCGAGGGTCTCGCCGCGCAGGAAGCGGCGAAAGGCCTGGCCGAAGCCAAAGTCATCACCGCCAAGGCCGCGGCGAAGAAAGCCGACGCCGCGGGTATACGCGAGCTGGGATTGGCCGAAGCTGAGGTGAGCAAAGCCAAGGGTGAGGTTCATGCTCAAGTTACCCAAAACCAGGCCGAAGCTGAAGCTGAAGGCAGCAAGGAGAAGGAACTGGCCATCGCCACCGGCATCGAAGCGAAGATGCTCGCTGAAGCGAAAGGTATCGAGCAGAAGGCGAACGCGATGAAGCTCCTTCACGCCGCGAGCCAGCAGCACGAGGAATTCAGACTTAAGCTGGCGAAGGAACGCGACGTGGAACTCGCCGCAATTCACGTCCAGAAGGACATCGCTCAAGCGAATGCCACAGTTGTTTCCGAGGCGCTCAAGAATTCGAAGATCGACATTGTCGGCGGCGAGAACGATTTCTTCGAAAAGATTGTGCGGGCCGTTGGCAACGGGAAAGCGGTGGACCGTCTCGTCAACAACAGTGATACGTTATCCGACATCAAGAACACGTTCTTTAACGGTGACCCCGATCACTTCAAGTCGCAGCTTGCGCAATGGGTTAAGGACTTCGGCATCAAGACCGAGGACTTGAAGAACCTGACCATCGCTGCGTTGCTTGGCAAAATGATCGCGTCATCCAAGGACAGCTCTGTGCAGTCCGTCCTTAGATCCGCTCACGCGATGGCCAAGGAAAGTGGTTTGTCGGATGTGATGGCGTCGGCTGTGTTGGCGGAGAAAACGACTGCGAAAGCGTAATGCGAAGCCATGGCAACATTTGGTAGGCGCGGAGCGCCGTCAGAGAATAGCCGACGGCGTGAGCCGTGGGTTTGAGTCGAAAACAAATCAAGCCCCAGCGGGGCGAAAGAAAAGAGCGGGAATAACCGTGGCCCACACCTTCACCAGTCTATTGAGCCATATCATTTTCAGCACGAAAGACCGAGCTCCCATGCTGGGCGCGGGGCTGAAAGCGCTATTGTTCCTCTATATGGGAGGCATCATCCGCGAGTTGACCGGCGCGGCGGTTTCCATCAATGGGCCAAATGATCACATTCATATCCTGGCTTCATTGCCCGCAACCGTTGCGTTGTCTGAATTTGTCGGAAAGGTAAAGGCGAATTCCTCCGGATGGGTTCACAAGACCTTTCCAGACCGACGTGAGTTCAAATGGCAAGTTGGCTATGGAGCATTTAGCGTCAGCGTTTCGCAACGACCCAAGGTGCTGAACTACACCGCCGCGCAGGAAAAGCATCACCGGACAGTTTCATTCAAGGAAGAATTCGTTGGGTTCTTGAAAAAGCACGGCATTGCCTTCGACGAACGTTACGTTTTTGATCGATGAATAGTTTGTTGGACATTAGCGGACGTGGTCTGTCGCCCCTACGGGGCTCGTCCCGTCACCGCAGAAAACCCACGGCTCACGCCGTGGGCTATTCTCTGACGGCGCTCCGCGCCTGTCTCTGTGGATTCGACTAAGCCAATGCCCGACGCCCCAAAAACAAAGTCCTCTCCGGAGAGTGAAGGCGCTCCGGCACCCGAAGCTGCCCCGTCGTCCACTGCGCAGACGCTCGGTAGCGCCACGTATGAGATCATCCGCCAGCGGCTGAACACGCAGGGCGCGACCTTGCGGGAACGGATGGCCAAACTGGATGCGCAGCGCGCAGAGGTCTTTGGTACAATTGAATTCAAGCTGCTCCAGGCCGACCGCATTCTTACATCCCACAACTGTATTCCCGCGGACATGGTGCAGCTGGGCGAGGGACGCTTCCTGTTTGGCTTCAACGTGCAGTTTGGCCTCAAAAAGGAGATCGAGCTTGCCGACGTGTTTGCCATCTACAATCGCGATGAGCAGGCCGGCACATTCAAGGAGGCCGAGCTCGCGGTGCTCCAGGACAAAACCTTCATCACAGATTTCAAGCGACTCTACAACGTTTACGAGAAGGCATCGTTCCAGAAGTTCTCGGTCATTGATGGCAAGCTCTACATGGTGTTCTCAACCGGACCCGGGATCAACGACATCGGAGTCTTCAAGTGGGCTTACAACGACGGCAACCTGAAATATCTCGATGGCCGCAGCGAGGCTGAGTTCCGCAAGGTCAGTTTCCTGCCACAGTTTGAATTTCGCTGGCTGACGCCGGATCGCGAGTCCTACCGCTATGGCGATTATCCACACATCTCCATCGACGACCGCGTTTTTGTCGAATGCATCGGCGGAGACCTGACGATCAAGGTCGAGGATAACACTGCGAGCGGCGAAGGCATCTATGCCGAGCCGGTGGACGACAAATACCAAAAAGTGGATGACGCGGAGATCGGCTACGCCATCGTCAATCACCTGATCCTGCTCAAGATCCGGCCCTACAAGGAAAACACTCCGCGCTTTTTCATCTTTAACGAGAAGGCGCAAACGGCCGTGCGCGTGGACTCGATCGGGCAGTCCTGCGTTTTCCTGCCGGAGGAACACGGTCTAATTTTTCCAGATGGCTACTATCTCGCGACCGGTGAACTAAGGCAGTTTGAAACGAAGGATGGTCCGATGGTCATCGAGCGCGTCATCCATGCGCCCAATGGCGAGGACGTTCTGTACGTTTTCTACAATCGATTCTCTGGCGATTACGCGCTGCTGCCCTATCGCTTGATCGCCCAGAAAGTCGAAGAGCGTATTGGTTGTCCGGGCTTCTCGCTGTTTCCCGACGGCCATTTGCTGGTGTTCCGCGCCGAGGCTGAGCCGCAGAAGCATCACATGATTCAATTGCGACAGACGCCGTTCCATCAGCCCGGCTACGAACCTGCCGGCAAGAAGGACGCGTTCCTGTATCAGGTTGGCAACAAGGAAGTTGTTCGCTGCCTCGCCGAGTGCAACGAGGTAATGACGCTCGTGCGAAAGGAAAATCCTTACGCGGAAATCTACACCGACCTCGTCAAACGCTGCGGCGCGATTCTCGATTCCTATCCCTGGCTGTCGAGTCCTGACGGTTTCGGTGTGGATGGGGCGTTGCGCGCGGTGCGCGAAGCGGCGGACAAGGCTGTGGACGAATTCGACAAGGTGCGCCGCCTGCAACGCGAAGCGGTCGAACGCGTGAAGGACGTGCGCAAGCGTTGCGTGGATCAATTCCAGAACATCCGCCGCGCGAGCTTCCGGGTGTTGAACGATTTCGTGGTGAACCTCGCCACGTTGCGCAAGCTGCGCGGCGAACTCATCACGCTCAAGGAAGTTCGCTACGTCGATGTGGTGCAGGTTGAAGAACTGGAGAAACAGGTCGCGACGCAGACGGACGAGCTTTCCAACTCGTGCGTAAAGTTCCTGCTCAATCCCGAAGCGCTGGAGCCGTATCGCAAGCAGGCCGCTGAACATCTTGCGGCGGTGGATCGCGTGACGAAAGTGGCCGAGGGCAAGGAAATCGAGAAAGCCGTCACCACGGCGGGCGGCGAACTCGAAATGCTCATCGAGATCGTCAACAGCCTGAAGATCGAGGATGCCACCGAGACCACGCGCATTATTGACGCGATCACGGCGGTTTACTCGACGCTCAATCAGGTCAAGGCCGCGCTGAAGAAGCGCTTGCAAAGCCTTGTCGCCAGCGAAGGTGCAGCCCAGTTCGCGGCGCAGATGAAGCTGTTGAGCCAGGCGGCGTCGAGCTATCTTGATCTGTGCGATTCGCCGACCAAGTGCGAGGAATATCTGAATCGGCTCTCCGTTCAGCTTGAGGAACTGGAAGGTACATTCGCCGATTTCGAGGAATACACGGTTCAACTCGCCGAGCGTCGCACAGAGCTTTACGAGGCCTTCGAGCAGCGCAAGGTCGCGCTGGTTGAGCAGCGCAATCGCAAGGCCAGCGCGTTGATGACGGCTGCCGAGCGCATCCTCAAGGTCATCCAGAATCGCCTCGCCGGATTCAAGACCATCGAGGACATCAACAGCTACATGGCGTCGGACCTGATGATCGCCAAGGTCCGCGAGACGATCGAGCAGTTGCTCGGGCTCGGCGACTCGGTGAAGGCCGATGATTTGCAGGGCCGGCTCAAAGCGACACAGCAGGAGGCGGTACGGCAGTTGAAGGATCGGCAGGAGCTGTTCGTCGGTGGCGAGAATGTCATCAAGCTCGGCAAGCATCATTTCAACATCAACACGCAGCCGCTCGATCTGACGGTCGTGAACCGCGACGGCGTTCAGCACATCCACCTGACGAGCACGAAGTATTTCGAGGCGATCACGGACGAGGCGTTCCTCGCCACGCGCGATGTGTGGGATCAAGAAGTCGTATCCGAGAATCGCGAGGTCTATCGCGCGGAATATCTCGCGTGGCAGATGTTGAAATCCCTCGATCCCCGTAGCAGCAGACGTGAGTCCGCTCAAACTTCCAACGAGGAAAGTCAGCGCCGACTCACGTCGGCTGCTACAACCGAAGATGAGCGGCTCGCGTTCGTGCAGGAGTTCATGGGTGCGCGCTACCAGGAGGGTTACACCAAGGGCATTCACGATCTGGACGGCGCGAAGATTTTTCACGCTTTGCTCACCACGCATCACGCGCTGCAACTGGCGCGGTTCAGTCCGACGGCGCGTGCGTGTGCGGTGGTTTATTGGAATCGCTTCTGCCCGCAGGAGACCCGGACTCTCTGGTCGGCCAAGCTCAACGCGTTCGCTGAACGCAACAAGCTGTTCCCGGGCGATCCAACGCAGCAAAGCTACATCGCGGCGTTGCAAGGCGTAGTCAGCGCGTTCGTGGAGCAGACGAAACTTTATTCTGCAGCGATTGCCAACGAAGCGGGCGAATACCTGTTCAACGAACTGATCACGGGAGATTCGGTTTCCGTGAGCCAGGAGGCAGATCAACTGGTCAACACATTCAACCGCCATCTGGCGAGCAAGGGCAGCGAGAAGACCTTTGACCAACGTCGCCAGGCGCTGGCCGAGCATCCCGATAGTGAGTTGGATCTGGTGCGCGACTGGGTGCGCGGCTTCCTGTTGGTAGGTCCGGTCGCGCTGCGACCGGACGTCGAGTCGCAGCGCGACTCGACCCACCAGTTCCGTTACCTTGAAGAAGTCGCCGCCATTCTGTTTTGCGGCAACGCGCTCAAGCGCTCGGTCGTCAAAGCTGCGACCTCACGGGTAATCGAAGGCATGAAGGGTAGCCACGCGTTGATTCAGGGCAGCAAGTATCAGTTCGATTACCTGAACTTTCAGGAGCGTTTGCAACGCTTCGAACGCGATGTCGTCCCGCGCTTCGAGAAGTTTCACGCGCTGAAGCAGCAATTGATCGAACGCGAACGCGCCAAGCTGCGGCTCGATGAATTCAAACCCAAAGTGCTCACGTCCTTCGTGCGCAACCAACTCATTGACCAGATTTATCTCCCCATGGTCGGAGACAATCTCGCCAAGCAGATCGGCGCGGCAGGCGCGGCGAAGCGCACGGACTTGATGGGCTTGCTGCTCGTGATTTCGCCGCCCGGCTACGGCAAGACGACGTTGATGGAATATGTCGCGAGTCGCTTGGGCATCATCTTCATCAAGATCAATGGGCCGGCGCTGGGGCACAATGTCGTGTCGCTCGATCCCGAGGAAGCGCCGAACGCCGCGGCGCGCGAGGAGATCATCAAGTTGAACCTCGCGCTGGAGATGGGCGACAACGCGATGATCTGCGTGGACGACATCCAGCATTGCAACCCGGAGTTCTTGCAGAAGTTTATCTCGCTCTGTGATGGCCAGCGCCGCATCGAAGGCGTCTGGCGCGGCAAGCCGCGCACATATGATTTGCGCGGGCGCAAGGTCGTCGTGGTGATGGCGGGCAATCCTTACACCGAGAGCGGGCAGAAGTTCAAAATCCCCGACATGCTCGCGAACCGCGCCGATACCTACAATCTTGGCGACGTCATCGGCGGCAACGCGGATTACTTCAAAGCGAGCTATCTCGAAAATGCCGTCACGTCGAACGCGGTGCTCGCGCCGTTGGCTAATAAGAGCCAGAAGGACATCCGCTCATTCATCCGCATGGCGCAATCTGGCGAGCGTGAGGCGGAAGGCTTTGAGGGCAGTTATTCGTCGCAGGAGGTGGAGGAAATTTTCTCCGTGATGAAGAAGCTCGTGATGATTCGCGAGGTCGTGCTGCGCGTGAATCAGGAATACATCTACTCTGCTGCGCAAGCCGACGAGTTCCGTGTTGAGCCGCCGTTCCGGTTGCAGGGTTCGTATCGCAACATGAACCGGCTGGCGGAAAAGGTCGTCGCCATTATGAACGATGACGAGGTGCGCGGGCTCATCGTGGATCACTATCGTGGTGAGTCACAGACGCTCACCACGGGCGCAGAGGCGAACCTGCTCAAGTTCAAGGAACTTATCGGGGCGCTAAAGCCGGAAGAAAAAGCGCGCTGGGAGGACATCAAGAAGACCTTCAAGCACAACACCGCCGCGCGCGGCGCGGGTGGAGAGAACGACCCGGCTGGCCGCATCGTGGCGCAGTTAAGCGGATTTCAATCGGGCCTGGAAGGGATTCAAAAGGTCATCGCCGATCAGTTGGCGAAACCACCGCCACCTCCGCCGCCCGCACCGCAGGTCATCGTGGACATGTCACCCGTGGGCAAGGGGCTGGAAGCGCTGCAAACGGCTTTGGAGAAACAATCAACGAAGCCGCAACCAGTTCCGCCCGCGCCGAACGTGACGATCGATCTCGCACCGCTGGCGGCGAGTCTGGAGGCTTTGCGTGACACCGTTGACCAGCGACTGGTGCCATCGCCCAAGAAGGATGACAACGGGCACGGCAATTTCAATGAGCTCGCCGCCAAGCTGAGTGAAGGATTAAGCGCGCTACGTCAAGATTTGAGCCGCGCGATCTCTCTCGTTCACACTGGCACCATGGCCGATGCGATGAAGCGGATGGAACATGAGATGGAGATGGTCCACAGCACGCTGGCGACGTTGAAGGACATGGCCGCGCGGCAACGGGATCATTTGCAGAAATCCCAGGAGTTGCTCGAACAGCGCGCCAAGCAAGGCGCGGTGGAGGTTGAGGTCACGCAGGAGATGTTGGGCAATGAAGGCGCGTTCCTGGAACATTTCCAAAAGGCAATTGCCGAGGCCCAGAAACAACGCGACGCCGCGGGTGGTGAATCGCCACCAAAACCGAAATGAAGAGGTCCGCATGAAACAATTCATCAGTAAGGTTAGGAATCTCAGTCAGAAAGCGGCCGATATCAAAGCCGCCATGCAACAACTTCCGCCCAAGGTCGCCGAGGTGCGCGAGGCCGTCGCCGCGACCGCCGGCCAGTTGCGGCAATTGAAATCGGAGATTCAGTACAGCGTCGCCGACTTGAAGGCTGATGACGAGACCGGGCTCACGGCAGCGCTTCAGGAAATCAGCGCCAGCGCCGGCGTGTTCGCCAAGGCGGGATTTGTCCTGAGCGGCGTGGACCTGGAAATCAGCCCCGTCCAACGGATGCTGGTGCATCTCGCAAAAGTGGAAGCAGTCCATACGTCCGTCCTCCGTTCGCTGCAATCCGCGAACCAGCACCGCAAGACCACGCATGCCATCCTCTCCTCTATCCTTCAAGCGCAACAAATGGCGGAAACGGTGGAGTTAAGTGAACTCACCTATGCGGAGGTCGCCGTTGGAGTGGGGCCCGTGCCCTCGGTGCGCCTGTGCTGGCGGGCGCAAGAAATCGTCCAACCGACAGCGATCCCACCGGCAATTCCGGTTAGCGCGCCGACCGTGCCAACAATTGCGGTAACGCAATCAGCCTTTGCCCAAACTAGTTTCTTTGAGAAGCCCGCCCAACCTGCATCGGCCGCCGCCCCGCAAGCCCTCGCCCCGGTGGCGCAACCAATCAGCGTCCCCACACTCCCGGCAGAATTGCCAAAGGTGGAACTGATTCATCCGGAGGCGGGAGCGAAACCGGATCCGCTGGCCAGATTCAAGAAGATGCCCGACCTGACAAAGCCGCGGCGATAATCGTACCTCTCGTTTGCATCTCCGACAACGGGACGGTAGCCAGCGTCTAATTCAACAGAGAACGGGCGCGGGCCACGTCGAGCGGCGCGGTTTAAACTATTCAGCGCTCGTTGGCGTCGAACGACTTTACGAATTCGTCCACGCTTAGTCCGCTTTCGTTCAAAGGATGAACTCGCGTCCAAGCCCGGTTTGTAATGCCTGCACAGGCCTGGCCGAATTCCCTGGCGACCATTTTGCGTGACTCGGGCAACGGCCAGACTGCCGCTTGCTCGGCGCATTGGCGCCGCAACCCATCCCAGTTTGCCAAGAAAGCGTAGCGCACCGGCAAGTTAGCCATCCGCACTCGCGCGAGTAATTCGGGATCATCGCGCACGAGCAACTCAGCCTCACCCCAGAGACGCTCGGCCTCGACCAGCGGTTTGAATTTCAGATGGGCCGCATTCGGCCGCAGGAAGCAGGCGAGGTAGAACCCCTGCGACTCGCGCTGCATCAGTTCGAGGTAACGCCCAATCGGCTTTGCGGCTGCCTTTCCATAATAGCCATCGAGAAACTCGCGGATCAGCGCGCGATCGTCGTGCTGCGGATTCCAGAGCAATTGCGCCAGCACCCACGTACGAAGTTCCGCCATCTCGCCCCCGAAGCCCTGATATGCACCTTGCTCGAAAACGCCGCGCACATGGTTCGCCTGGAACAGGCGCAAGTTTGGACCGAGCACAAACCAGTTCGGATGGGGATTCACGTAGTTACGGAAATCCGTGGTGTAATCCCAGATGTAAAGCCGCTGGCAAATCTTTGCCCACCCCTGCAAATCGGCGAGAAATGCAGCATTTGAGGAATGATCGAGCGGTTCGCGAAAATTACATTCGATGCTGCACAGACGCACGATGACATTGGCCCGCGGCTTGATCGTCCTCGGTGGCTTGCGGGTGTATTGGTAGGCAAATGTATCCACCGCCACGTGCGGGAACTCCGGCTCGATTCTTTCCGCAACGTAGTTCACGAACGCCAGCAGGCTGCCAGAGGGACTGCCCTCGGCGTCGTCCATCGCCTTGCAGTTCGGACATTCACAGGCACCGTGCCAGTCATTCTGCGTCAGAGATATGATGGTGGCGTCCGGTGACTCGCGCAGCCATTCCTTCGCACGGCCAACGACAAAATCGCGCAGCTCTGGATTCGATAGGCAGAGCTGCGCGCGCTCGTGGGTGCGTTTCCCTTTGATCAGGCTGTACCATTCAGGATGAGCAGCGAAATGTTTCTCCGGCGGCACAAGCGGGTAAAACGTGTGCGCGTGACCCTTGTATTTCACACAGCCGCCCAAATCGGCGGGAATATTATTCCACTCGCTGTTCACCCCGTTGCGGACTTTCCACAGTGGATCAAAGCCACAAAACCAGAATGGCGCGCGATACTCGAAAGCCGGCTGCCGCCGGTCGTTCAGTTCAGGAATCCGCAAGGTGGCGTGACGCGGAATGTTCGTGGCCCATGGAGCCCACCACCGCACGCCGCATTGCTCCTGGAGAAAGCGATTCACCGCGTAAATCGTCCCGCGCGGTCGTCCGCCGGCCAGCAGCAAGCGACCGCCCTTGCTACGCATGACAAATTCCTCCGGCCCAAACTTCGCGAGATCAATCTCCGGGAAATATTTCTTAGCGAGCGATCCCGGTCCGACCAGGATGGAATTCTTTGGCCCAGATGGGGAATTCGTTTGAACGACGAATTGACCACCGGTGATCGTGTTCAAATGGAATCTCAATTCCTGAACCGCATGTTGCTCCGTTGTTGTCGCGTCAGCTTGTTGAGCGATGACTGCTCGCGGCTTACCGTTGTTCGCAATCAGGACGCTGCCCTGCATCAGGAAAGCGCCCAGACAAATCGAAACTGTCAGAAAAAGCCGCTTCATGATCAAGCAGCTGTGGATGGTTCCCTCAAAACTGTTTCAAGAACCGCACGTCGTTTTCGTAGAAGAGGCGGATGTCGTTGATGCCGTAGCGGAGCATGGCGATGCGTTCGATGCCAAAGCCAAACGCCCAGCCGGTCCAGACTTCAGGATCGTAGCCGACATTCTCGAACACCTGCGGATGCACCATGCCGCAGCCGGCGATTTCGAGCCAGTCCTTGCCCATCTTCTTCACGAGCGCGTTGGTGAAATCAATTTCGTAGCTCGGCTCAGTGTAGCTGAAGTAGTGCGGGCGGAAACGAATCTTCACGTCGCTGCCCATGAGTTCCTTGAAGACAAATTCCACCGTGCCCTTGAGGTCGCCGACGGTGACGCCTTTGTCCACGTAAAGTCCTTCGACCTGATGGAACGTGGGATTGTGGGTTGCGTCGGCGTTGTCGCGGCGAAAAACCCGGCCAGGGACGATGATGCGGACAGGGGGTGGCTGCGATTTCATCACCCGAATCTGCACCGACGAAGTGTGCGTCCGTAATAGTAGGGCAGGCATCTTGCCTGCCTCCGATTGCTTCCCAGATGGAGACAGGCTGGAAGCCTGTCCTACGTTCAAGTAAAATGTATCCTGCGAATCGCGCGCAGGATGGTCGGCGGGCGTGTTGAGCGCGTCGAAGCAATGATACTCGTCCTCAATCTCCGGTCCATCCGCGACGGCGAAGCCGATCTTACGGAACGCACGGACGATGTCTTCGGTAGCCTGGGTAAGCGGATGCAGCTTGCCCAGCGCGCGGCGGCGTCCCGGGAGAGTAAAATCGGTCGGGTGCTTGGGCGCGGCAGCGGCGAGTTCCAATTCATCGCGCCGAGTAACCAGCGCCGCTTCGAGTTCGGTCTTGGCGGCGTTGATGAGCTTGCCAGCAGGTGGGCGTTCCTCCTTCGAGAGCGAACCGAGCTGTTTCATCAAAGCAGTGAACTTGCCGTGCGGTCCGATCCACGCACCCTTGGCGTGGTCCAGCGCGGCGAGATCAGGCGCGGCTTTGAGTTCCGCCAGCGCGGTTTGTTTCAGCGGTTCGATGTCGTCCAGGAATCCAGCCATAAGTTTGATATTGGAAGATAGAGGAAGGTGGATGGAAGAAAAGCAAAACGGGCGACCATTGCTGGTCGCCCGCTGAGAGTGAGATTCGTTTGAATCAGGCCTTCGCCAGAACCGCGCCGGGCTTGGACTTCAACGCATTCTTGGCGACGTTCACGATTTCGATGAACGCGGCGTTGTCGGTCGCGGCGATGTCGGCGATGACCTTGCGGTCGAGTTCGCACTTGGCCGCGATCAAGCCCTCGATGAGCCGGCTGTAGGTGATGCCGCAGGTGCGGGCAGCGGCGTTGATGCGCGCCTGCCAGAGATAGCGGAACGTGCGCTTCTTCACGCGGCGATCACGATACGCGTATTGCCGGCCGTGGTCCACGGCGTCGGACGCGTAGCGGTAAAGCTTGGAACGCTTGAGGCGGAAGCCTTTCGCCGCTTGCAGCATGCGATTGCGGCGTTTGCGGGAGGCGGGTGAATTGGTAACGCGCATGGGTCAGTTCGTGGTAAAGGAGTTACGGTTGCTTAGCCGCGATGGCTGAAGGGCATACTTTGGGTGATGCGGTAGGCGTCAGTCTCGTGCACAAGCGTGGCCCCGCGCAATCCGCGGCGGCGTTTGGCGCTTTTGCTCTGGCAGAGGTGACGGCGACCGGCGCTGCTGCGCAGGACTTTGCCACGGGCGGTGATCTTAAACCGCTTGGCCGCGGACTTTTTAGTTTTGATGCCTTTGGGACGTCGCATAAATTATCTCTTTCCGAAAAAGAGCGCGCACTATACGCACCGTGCGAAGGCCGTGCAAGCGGTAATTTGGGTCGGGTGGGGGCCAATTATTCACAGGTTTCTGTCACCAGAGGCGGCGGCGGCGCGTCTGAACCGCCAAGATGACGCAAACGGAGCTGTCTCCCGCGAAGGCCGAAGGGCTTTTGCCTTTGTCGAGCGAGCCGCCCCTGCCATATTCGCCCGCCATGGAAACGAGCGATGCGGAAGTGATTGCCGCCGTATTGCGGGGCGATCCGGCGCGTTTTGAATCGCTCGTCCAAAAATATTCCCCCCGGATTTTTGCCACCGCCCGGCGGTATGCCCGCCGGGAAAGCGAGGTCGAAGACATTGTTCAGGAAATCTGGCTCAAAGCCTACACCAAGCTCGCGAGCTTCCGCGGCGACGCGCCTTTTGATCATTGGCTGATGCGACTGGCGGTGCGCACTTGCTATGATTTTCTTCGCGGTCATCAGCGCAATCGCGAAGCCACCTTCACCGACCTGACTGACCCCGAGGATGACTGGCTGGAGCGTTTCGCCGCCGCACCGGAAGCCACCAGCGAGAATGCCGATGCTGCGAAACAACTCATCGAGCGCGTGTTGGAGCAGCTTTCGCCAGCCGCGCGGATGGTCATCACGCTGCTGGAGATTGAAGACCGATCGGTGAAGGAAATTGCGGAACTGACCGGTTGGTCCGTGGCGCTGGTGAAGGTGCGCGCCTTTCGTGCCCGGGCCGAAATGCGTAAAGTGCTGGCGCGCATCACGCGGGACAAATATTTGTAACCCCAACCCATCCAAAACCGTCAAAGGACATTGCGAGCGTATGAATCTCGACCAACTCCAAAAGAAGCTGCTGGCCGCGGCCCGGGCGAACCCGCCGGGCGACAGCGTGCCCTATGCTTTCGAGAAGCGTATTAGCGCGCTGTTGAAATCACGCCCGATCGAGGATCCCCTTTCACTCTGGGCGCGCGCCCTGTGGCGCGCGGCCGCGCCATGCGCCGCGATCATGTTGGTGCTGGGGATCTGGTCGTTCGTTGGCCAGAGCGGGAGCACCCCGAGCCCAACCGATGATTTCGAAGATCAGTTCGTGGATACCATGCTGGTGCTGGATCAGGCGGAGGAAACGCTGTGAACACGTGGAAGGTCATTCTCGCCACGCTGGTGATTTTCGGCACGGGCGTGGTCACCGGCGGATTGCTGGTAACGCACAGCGAGCGGGTGAAGCAGCGCCAAGCCTGGCAGCAGAATCGAATAGATCGGAACCGCCAGCCCCGGGCGGAAATTCGTGAACCAAACCAGCCGCCGCCGGTTGATGTTTCCAGTCCTGCCACCGGCCCGGCTGGTCGTCAGCCCAATGCAACGAGTCTGTTGCCCGCAATGCTGCGCATGGATTTGCTCCAGCGAATGGAACGGCAGATGGACCTCACGACCGGTCAGCGGGAAAAGATTGAGGAGATCTTGCGTGAAGGTCAGGAACAAACCCGGCAGATCATGGAGCCGGTCCACGGTGAATTGCAGAAACAGGTGCGCGCCACGCGCGAGCGCATCCGAGGAGTGTTGACCGATGACCAGCAACGGCAGTTTGACGAACTCATGCGCCCGCAACGGCGCGGTGATGAATCGCTTCCGGGCGAACGCCGGATGCAGCGCCAGCAATTTCGCCCACAGGACGGCCAGCCGAGATTTCCCGGGCCGGGTCCGCGCAATGGCGAGCCGGCGAATCCCAATCAATAGGTCCGTCAACTTGTAGCCGCCGACGCAAGGAGGCGGTTGCTTTGCGGCAGCTGGTTCCGCCTCCTCACGTCGGCGGCTACGACCGTTTCCCTTTTGCCTTTTCCGCACCGCTCGTGTGTGCTGTGCCGGTGCTGGGGTCAATCCGCAAGGCTGAGTACGTGGAATTGGTGGTGCTGTTCTTCTTGCAAGGGGCGGCGCTGGGGACTTGGTTTGTGCCCCTCGGCACCGTGCTCGACGCGCACGGCTACCACGACATCAAGCCTCTGGCCTTTGGCTGTTCCGCGCTGGCCGCGTTCGTCTCCCCGCTGATTTTCGGCGCGATGGCGGATCGCCACGCGTCGCCGGTAAAGGTGTTGCGCGGGCTTGCGCTCGCCACGGCCGTGGCGATGGCGGTGGCCAGCACGGCGATCAAATTGGAGACAAGCCGCTGGCTGGTGTTGGGACTAATACAACTGCACGCGCTTTGTTCAGCGCCCATCTGGAGCATCTCATCAGCCATAGTCTTCGCCCGACTTGCGGATGCAAAAAAGGAGTTTGGACCGATTCGCGCCATGGCCACGCTTGGTTGGATGGCCGGTTGCTGGACTGTCAGCGCGCTGGGCGCAGATTCGTCTTCCGTGGCCGGTTATACTGGCGCGGTTACCTGGCTGTTGGTGGCAGGCTTCACCTACTTTCTGCCGGCGCTCGAAACGCCCAAGTCCGTGGAGAATCTTACCTGGCATGAGCGCCTGGGATTGGATGCGTTGACGTTGCTGCGCCATCGCGATCATCGCGTGGTTTTCATCACTGTCGCGCTGTTCGCGATTCCGTTGGCGGGATTTTATCCCTACGCACCGGCACATCTACGCGACCTGGGTTTCCAACACACGACGGCCTGGATGAGCCTCGCGCAAATCACGGAAATCATCTGCATGCTCGCGCTCGGTGCGCTGCTCACGCGCTGGCGATTGAAATGGATTTTCGTCTGCGGACTCAGCTTCGGCGTGTTGCGCTTCGCGTTGAGCGCGTGGGACAGCCGGGCCTGGCTGATGACGGGCGTGATCTTGCACGGAGTCTCCTTCACGCTGGTTTACATCACGGCACAGATTTATCTCGATCAACGCGTGGAAGCCGCTTGGCGCACCCGCGCGCAAGCGTTGATGGCGCTCATGAACAGCGGCGTGGGCAACCTGATTGGCTACCTTGGTTCTGGCGCGTGGTTTGCCGCTTGCACCATGGACGCTCACCATCAGTGGCCCAAGTTTTGGTTCGGATTGTCCGGTGCTGTTGCGGTGGTGCTGGGTTTCTTCCTGCTCGCGTATCGAGGTCGGTCAGCGGGCTTGTTGCGGAAGGATTCGTGAATCCGGCGACCGGAAAAAACGCTGCGAACAATCCCCAAATTTTGCGCGGCTCGAGCATTTCAGAGTATTCCGTAGCCGCCGAGCTAACGAGGAGGAACGGGGAAAAAAGCGTCCGCCTCCTCACGTCGTCGGCTACAGGTTTTCGGAATTTGCCCTAATCTTTTAGCCGCCCGGCGGCCCAGAGCGTGCCACGCGAAACCATCGTCAGGAAATTCTGGTCGCGCCAGGCGTCATCCGAGTGGCCATACGTTGTCCCAAAGACGCGCGCCTTGCCGTATTGATTGATCCAAACCACGGGATAGGTTTTTCCATCGCGCTCGCTCACCGAAGTCGCCAGCGCCTTGGCGTTCGGCCAGACTTTCTCGATGACGTAGAGTTCGTCCATGGTGGTCACCCAGTCGGTGGCGACGCCCTGCAAAATCGAGTGCGCCGGCTCCACCTGCTTGACTGGATACTTGCTCTGATGATCGTGTCGCTTGCTGGTCACACCAAGAAACTCACGCCAGTCATCAATGTTCGCCGACCGATAGGTGTGCATCGCGCAATGAATCACCACCGCCGGCACGCCCGCCTTGTGCGCCTCGGTGATCTTGCGAATGTAAATCTGGTTCGTCGTGTCGGCGAAACACTCGTTGTGCACCACCACGTCGTAACCCTTGGCCCAATCCGGGCTATCGTAGAGCGAAATCTCCGCGCGCGTCCCCTTGCCGCCCTCCATCGCCACGGTCCATTCGACCGGCGCCAGTTTGGCCATGGCATTGGTGAGTTGCTGGCTTTGGAGGGGGTAATTGTGGCAACAGCCGCCGGTAATCAACAAGGCTCGTAGCGGCTTCGTGTCCGCGGCCGATGCCGGATTAAGTCCACCGGCAACCAGCATTGCAATGAAGAGGCAAAGATTACGAGGGCTCATGTCCACACGCTATCCGCGACGTAGAAGCCGGTCAATGCGAGTCTGGTTGTTGTCCAAATCCAGAAACACCTCCGACGGGTCTCAATCAAATGCTACCAAATTGGGCACTGGACACGGCGCGCACGGAGTGACGCGCCCTACCACCAAACAAGGAAAAGCCGGCCTCTTGACATGCAACCTTTTGGTTGCATAATAATCCGCGAGATGGATGCGGTGTTCAAAGCGTTGGCCGATGCGAGCCGCCGGAAGCTGCTGGACGAGTTGTTCAAGAACAACGGCCAGACGTTGGGCGAATTATGCGAGCACCTGGACATGACGCGGCAGGCGGTGACCAAGCATCTGGTTCTCCTCGAAGAGGCGAACCTCGTCGCCACCGTCTGGCGCGGGCGCGAGAAGCTGCATTATCTGAACCCGGTGCCGTTGCACGAGATCTACGAGCGCTGGATCGGCAAATACGAAGGTCATCGTCTTCAGGCGTTGAGCGATTTGAAAAAAGGTCTCGAACAAAACAAGAAACAGAAAGAATGACACCATGCAAAAGCCAAAGTTAGTTTACACCACGTACATCCGCTCCACGCCCAAGAAGACGTGGGACGCCATCTGCAAACCCGAATTCACCCGCCAGTATTGGGGCGAAATGACTAACGTCTCCGATTGGAAAAAGGGTTCGAAATGGGAACACCACAACCCGGAGCACGAAGTCTGGGTCACGGGCAGGGTGGTCGAAAGCATTTCCCCCAAACGGTTGGTGCTGACGTGGGCCGACCCGGACGATCTCAAGGACAAATCCCGCGTCACGTTTGAGATTGAGAAGGTCGAAGACATGGTCCGCCTCACCGTGACGCACGACAAGTTCACGACCGGTTCGACCATGGCGGGCAAAGTTTCCCAAGGTTGGCCGAAAGTAATTTCCAGTCTGAAGACGTTCCTCGAAACCGGGAAGGGCCTGAACATCTTCTGCAAGTAACGCGAGTCACGGAGCGCGGCTGTGCCCGCAGGGTCAGCCGCAGCGCGTGGAAAGTTCGGAAGCGTCCGGATTCAACTGCGTGCTGCGGCTGGTCTGCGACACAGCCGCGCTCCAATTCATTTGCCGTTGTTTGTCCGCAAATGTTCTGCGCTTTTTGATTCCCACTTACTCTACCACGCCTAAGTCACGAAGCTCGCGCAATTCCCGCAGAAGTTTTTCGGTTTGTTTTTTAGGACCGGTTAATGGGGCTACCAGCACCTTATCGGGCTCACCCGTCGCGAGAAACATATCAGTCGAAAATGGCCAGTATGTGTTGTCGGGATTGATCCGCGAGCGCCAATCCTGATTCAATGCTCGTTCCCGAGTTACCACCATCTGGGACGAAGGGTCTCGACGAATTAATCGCGCGGGAATCCCGCGCATTTCAAGTAGACGAAATTGGGCTTGGCTGATATCGATCGCCCAATCCACTTTTTCATAGAAGCTTTGTCGAAACTCATCAAATGGTCGCTGCAACGCTTCTGATTGGTCAACGTGATAAACATGACTGTTGATTTTGAATTTTCCTACCTGTCCTGAAAAAACAACCTGATCAAAAACCGCTCCCCATATTATGAACAGGCTGTCCGTTATCAGCCCATCAATATGCACGCGCATCAACACCGCTGGCCCAATGCTAGACCCCCAACCGTGCAATTCTTGAGAACAACATCAGTCACCTCAGACCGTTTGCTCACCTCCTTTGTGAGCGACAGAGTGCAGTTTGAAAATTCACACTCATGGCAGGCAATGGACGAGACTGAAGGCGAGCCGCCACGGTCAAAGAGTGAATGGAAAACCTGGTTTCAAAACTCAATCATGAATTCAGGTTTCAAAACGCATCCACGCCAATAGGTTGATTCACTTCGGCATCTGCAAACCGATCTTGTCCGCGGCTTGCGCCACGTCTTTGTCGCCGCGACCGGAGAGGTTCACGATGATGATCTTGTCCTTGCCGAGCGTCGGTGCTTGGACGATGCACTCGGCCACGGCGTGCGAGCTTTCGAGCGCGGGGATGATACCTTCGAGCCGCGCGAGTTTCATGAACGCTTCGAGCGCCTTGTCGTCGGTGGCGTAGGTGTATTCCACGCGCTTGGCGTCGTGTAGGAATGCGTGTTCCGGCCCGACGGCGGCGTAATCCAATCCGGCGCTGACGCTGTGCGTAAGTTGAATCTGCCCGAAGTCGTCCTGCAAAATGTAGCTGCGCGTGCCTTGCAACACGCCGAGCGAACCGCCGTGAAACCGCGCCGCATGTTGCTCGGGTTTGATGCCGAGTCCGCCCGCTTCCACACCGATCATGCGTACGCCCCCCGTAGGACAGACATCTTGTCTGTCTCCATCTTTTGCTTTTGAAGTTTGAGACAGGCTGGAAGCCTGTCCTACGTCGTTGAGAAATGGATAAAACAGCCCGATAGCATTTGAACCACCGCCTACACAGGCAATCAGCATGTCTGGTAAGCGGCCTTCCTTCTCCAAAATCTGCGCGCGGGCTTCGTCGCCAATGACGCGTTGGAAATTGCGGACCATCACGGGATACGGATGCGCGCCGTAAGCCGTGCCGAGGATGTAATGCGTGCTGCGGATGTTCGTGACCCAGTCGCGCATGGCTTCGTTGACGGCTTCCTTGAGCGTCTTCTGACCGGCATGCACGGGCACGACTTCCGCGCCGAGCATCTTCATGCGATACACGTTCAACTCCTGGCGCACGCAATCCACCGCGCCCATGTAGATGACGCATTTCAGCCCAAACATCGCAGCGACGGTCGCCGTGGCCACGCCGTGTTGACCCGCGCCGGTCTCGGCGATAATGCGGGTTTTGCCCATGCGCTTGGCCAACAGGATCTGGCCCATCGCATTGTTAATCTTGTGCGCGCCGGTGTGATTTAAGTCTTCGCGCTTGAGATAAATCTTCGCGCCGCCCAAATCTCTGGTCAGGCGTTCGGCAAAATAAAGCGGCGTGGGGCGACCGACAAATTCCTTGAGATAGTAGGAGAGTTCGCGCTGAAATTCCGGGTCGTGTTGCGCGCGGAAGTATTCAGCCTCCAGTTCCTGCAACGGATGCATCAACGTCTCGGGCACGTAACGTCCGCCGTATGGACCGAAGTGGCCTTGGGCGTCGGGCAGATTTTCAGCAACAACAGCGCTCATAAACTGATTCTCACGCAAAGGTGCAAAGACGCAAAGGCTAAATTAACCGCAGAGGCGCAGAGGCGAGGAGCTAGAGATTCGGAATTCTGGGTCGCGGCGATTTTGTGGTTTAAAGGCCTTTGGCGGCTGCAATGAATGCCTTCACCTTCGCGTGATCTTTACTTCCCGGCGCAGATTCAACTCCACTCGAAACGTCCACGGCAAACGGATTCACTCGGGCCACGGCGTCCGCCACGTTGTCTGGCGTTAATCCACCAGCGAGGAAGATGGGCTTGCCCAGTTTGTTTGCTTCGACGGCCAAGTCCCAATTAAACTTCTCACCGGTTCCGCCAAGACCAGCTTTTGAGTAGGCGTCCAGCAGCCACGCGTCAGTCGGATAATCGGGCAACACCTTGAGTGATTCGGCATCGCGAATCCGGAAGGCTTTCACATTCATCACGCCGAACTGCGTGCAGAATTCGGGCGGTTCGTCGCCGTGAAACTGAACGAGATTGAGGCCGCATGCACGAATGGCTTCCATCACGTCGGCTTCGTCAGGATTCACGAACACGCCGACTTTGAGCACAAACGGTGAGACATTACGGGAAATTTCCGCGGCTTGAGCTAGCGAGAGATTGCGCGGGCTCTGATTGTAGAACATCAGCCCGATCATATCCGCGCCGGCTGCTTCCGCTGCCTGCGCGTCGGCCACGCTGGTGATGCCGCAAATTTTGACCTTTACGCTCATTTGCCGCGCTCACAGTAGGCGAGCAGAACGCAGGCGACAAACTTTCAATGCCGGAAGGCAAAACCGGAAGGCCGCTCCGATTCGGCCCTCCGGTTGGAGGAAAAGAAACAAGCCGGGCCAAAGGCCGCCCGTTCAATTCCAAAAGCTTCGCAACACACCCAAGGCGCGTTTGAACACGTCTGGCCGCTTTTCAGAACAGGACGAATGGGAAATCGGGGAAGATGTCTGCGGGCGCTTGTCGCTCGGGCAATTCGCCGCTGAACTTTCCAAGCTCGGAGTCCGGCGCCGGCGCGGCACGGGCACGCCGTCGAATTCGCCGGGCTTGCGGATGGTCTGGACGATTTCCTCGATCGGACAGCGCTTAAGCAGGAAGCCATCGGCGCCATTTTCTCGGGCGCGCACTCGGGCGTATTCGTCCGCCAGCGTTGTGAACATGAACACCCGCGTGTTTCGGGAAAGCGATTTGATCGGCCGTACGGCGTCGAGGCCATTCTCGCTGCCCATCTGAATATCGAGCAAAATGACGTCCGGTCCGGTCTTGCTGGCGAGCGCACTGAGCGCGGCCGTGGCGGAGGAAAAACTGCGGTCACATTCAATGCCTTCAACCCGCGCCAGCAGTTCGGCGACGGTATTGCGGAGGCGGTCATTATCGTCCACCAGCCAGAGACGGATGGGCGGAGTTTCAATCACTCCCCCATCCGGTCCCGGACTGGCAAATTCGAGAGGCTTCGTTGTTTCAGCGTTCATAAAAACTGGTTGGCGGTCATCGCCGGCAAACTTTTAGCTAGCTGCGTGCCGACCCAACGACCGCCGGGCGACAAATGCGTGACAACCAACAATCTCAGCCTGAATCTGCACTTCGGATTTTGCGGCCGTTGCGCGCGCGTCTAGGCAGATTGGTCACTTGTAGCCACCGTGTGAAAAGCTGGCCGGGCAGAATATGCTCGCCTCGCATCGTTTGCTTCCGCACCATGCATGCAACTTTTCGTGGCGGATTACCCCGTTCAGAATGAAAGCAAAAATCATCATTACTCCGAAGAAAGCCGTGCTCGATCCGCAGGGCAAAACCGTCCAGAGCGCGCTCGAACACATGGGCTACACCGGCGTCACTGGCGTGCACATCGGGAAATATATCGAGATTGACCTCGCGCCCGGCACGGACAAGGCCGCCGCGCACAAGGCGATCAACGACGCCGCGCACAAGCTGTTGAGCAACCCGGTGATTGAGGATTACAAGCTGGAGATTGCGGAATGAATTTTGCCGTCCTTCAATTCCCCGCGTCCAACTGCGACCAGGACGCCGTCCATGCCCTCCGCCATCTCGGCCACAGCGCGAACCTGCTCTGGCACAAGGAAAACTCCCTTGGGAGCGTTGACGCGGTGATTTTGCCGGGCGGCTTCTGCTACGGTGACTATCTGCGCTGCGGGGCGATCGCGCGATTCAGTCCGGTCATGCAGGCGGTGAAACAATTTGCCGACAACGGCGGACTGGTCCTCGGCATCTGCAACGGGTTTCAAGTGCTTACCGAGGCTGGACTTCTGCCCGGCGCACTCATCCGCAATCGCGATCTGCAATTCCATTGCGAATACATCCACCTGAAGACGCTCACCCCGGATTCCCCGTTCACGAACAAGATTCCCGCTGGGAAATCCCTCCGCGTCCCCATTGCGCACGGCGAAGGCTGTTACTTTGCCGACGAAGAAACTCTCGCGCGGCTCAAGACCAACAACCAAATCCTCTGGCAATATTGCGACGCCGGAGGAAATGTGACGGATGCCGCGAACCCCAACGGTGCGTTGCAAAACATCGCCGGCATCTGCAACGAACGCCGGAATGTGGCCGGGCTGATGCCGCATCCAGAGCGGGCCTGCGAATCGCTGCTTGGCAGCGACGATGGCAAATGGGTTTTTGAGAGTCTCTTTGCCGCGCTGGAAAAGAAATCTGTTGCGCACGCGGCTTGATCATGAACGGCCCAAAGCTTTCCTTGATCGTGTTGAGAACAGCGAGCATGAAGGCTTCGCTGGCATTCTACGGGGCACTGGAGTTTTCTTTCGTAGCGGAGAAACACGGCTCTGGCCCAATTCATTACTCCACACAAATAGGCGACAGTGTCTTGGAGATCTTCCCTGGCGAAGCAGCGGCGCCACTGGCGCGCAAGGCTGGTGGCGCGACGATGCTCGGCTTTACCGTAGCGTCCGTTGATGAAGCCGTCACCAGGCTCAAGCAGTTGAATACACAGGTAACAACTGAACCAATTGATTCACCGTGGGGCAGACGGGCGGTTGTTGTTGATCCCGACGGTCGGAGTATTGAAATCAGCACGTCCAAGGCGACTGCTCCATAGACTATTTAAGCGGCTCAAGAATCATCCGCCGCCGCGAGTAGTCAAAAATTACCCGGAACTTCCGCAGGGTATTCAGCCCGATGTGACCCGCGAGGCCGTCGTCCACGGGCGAGCCGGTTAAGAAAAAGCTCGCCGGCAACTTGTCCAACTTGAGGTTGCCGAGTTGAAACTGCGGCAGCACGCCATTGCGCGTTTCCACGCTCCCACCCACGCCGTAACGCGATTCCGTGGAGGCTGAATCCGGCGCATGATCCAGCCCGTTCGTCTCCACGAAATCGTGTCCGAGACAAAGCTCGCCATCACAACCGCTATCAATCTCAAACCTTGCCCGCACTGAGTCACGATTGGTGAAATTGATGGCGGCCTCGACAATCGGAGTGTCCCGCCGGAATGAGAGTGGAATGACTTCGCCCTTGCCGGTGTACTCAAATTGCCGGGGCTCGTGGAGCGTGAGCGTGCGCTGAACGGGATCAAGTTCCACCACGAATCGCCGGAAAAATCCCGCGCCGAGAATCCCATCCCGCTCCCGCCGTCGGCGTTGCGCATCGGACGGAATTGTGGCCACGCGCCGCGGCGAATAAGTTGCGCCGCCCAGATCAAAATCCGCACCCGCGTAGGTCGTCGCCCGTTCTTCGCCCGCAATCCCCACGACCGTGAGCGATCCGATGCGCCGAAGTCCGAGTGAGTCCACCAGGTCCGGATGCACCGTGGTCACTCCGAAACCGGTGTCCAGTTTGAAGCGCAACTTGTGTTCCGGGCCATTGACGGTCAAGGGGAGGATCAAGTCGCCACGGCGGAATTCGATGTCGATGCGGACACTGGCGGCGGGTGGATTGGTGGCGACCTCTGCCGCGCGCAAGCTGGAAAGGCCCAGACCCGCAACCAGTCCAAGGACCGTGATTCCGACAGGCGTCAACATCGTGCCAAGAAAGCACAGCCGTCGCCACCACACAAGCGGGACCATTGGCAATTCCGGAGTCATCCTGCTGTTCGGTGGAGATTCAGGTTTTCAGAGTAACCGGGAGGCCATGTGCGTTGCAAATCTGCTGCAGGTCGCAGCCGTAAAATTCCTGGCGATATTCCTCGTTCTCCAGCAGGTGTTCGCGCACCTCGCCGGTTCCCCGACGAACGAGATGCTTCAGTTCGGCCAGATTGTCTGACCAACGAAATCCGGTGAAGAATTCTGCGCCGGCAAACTGGGTCTTATAGAGCGCACTCTCGGAATAACACGAACCAAGATAGAGATATGCCACACCGCGCTCGGCAAATAGCCTGGCCGCCGACGTCATCATGAACATGCCGAGGCTGCGATTTGCATGCGCGAGGTCGTAGAAGGCGTAGTAGTAAAACGCCAGCCTCGTCGATTCGAGGTAAAGCGAAGCCACTCCAACTTCCGCCCCGGTATCCGCCGCAGTGAACACCAACAAATGCGAAATGATTGAGGAACTAAAAAGCGCATCGAGCCGGGTGTTACTCATCACGTCCCGACCGAACTTTACGTCCGCGTACCGTTTGAAAAACTCACGCCGGGCTGGTGTGTATTCGAATTCGGCGCGAGGCACCAACTCCACTCGAATGCCATCACCCTTGCGCAGGATGCGACGGTTCTCCGACGAAGGCGTGAACTTCGCCAAGTCGATGCGAAGCTGCCGACAGAGATAAAAACGATCAAGCTGGCGCGACGACGGTAAAAATCCAGCATTGAACAAATCGGCCGGCGTTTCACTCGGTTCAGGAAATGCCCAGATGGCGTAAGGAAAAATATAGTGGGTGTAATCGGCCTGGGCCTCGGAAAAAAGTAGCTTCATGCAACGCGCTCGTCGTTGAGATAAATCCGCGGCAACCGCCCGCGCCAGCTGCATAGCACGTCGTAGGACGCGGAGTTCTTGAGCCGGGCGACTTCGTGCACGGAGATTTCATCGTCCCCCTGCCGGCCCATCAGCACCGCTTCGTCCCAGAGTTGCGCTGGCGGGATGTCCGTGATGTCCACGGTGAGCGCGTCCATGGCCACGCCGCCGATGATTGGGGCGCGGCAACCGCGAATGAGTGCGCAGCCGGCGTTGCGCACGCGGGGGAAACCGTCCCCATAGCCGATCGGCAGCACGGCAATGCGCCGCGGCGCGGTGGCGGTGTAGCGCATGCCATAGCCGACGTGATCGCCGGGCTGCAAATGCTGAATCGCGGCGATGCGCGCCTTCACACTCATCACCGCTGCAATCCCCGGAATCCGCCGGCAGACCGACGACGGGAAAACCCCCAGCGGCAGAATGCCCATGCGCACCATGTCAAAGTGCGCCTGCGGCAGATCGAGATATCCGCCGCTATTGCAGACATGCCGGAACGTCAAGGCCACGCCCTGCATGGCCAGCGCATGGATGACCTCGTTGAAGCGGGAAAGTTGCAAAAGGGCGAAAGTTTTCTCCAATTCGTCCGACTGCGCGAAATGACTGAGCGCCCCTTCGAGCAGCAGTGATTTGCTGGTGACGATTTTTTCGGCGAGCGGCAGCGCTTCGTTCCAGCGCACGCCATAACGGTTCATGCCCGTGTTGATCTTGAGGTGCACCGACACGCGCTTGCCGGCGCGGGCGGCCAATTGACCGAGTTGTTCAGCGATTCGCGGTTCGCTGACACAGCAGGTCAGATCGTGCGCGACGCACCACGGGAGTTCTGCCTCCTGCCGATCGCCAAGCAACAAAATGCGCGCCCGGATACCCGCGTCGCGAAGTTTCATCGCTTCATCAACCGTCGAAACGGCGAGGAACTTTGCCCCGGCCTCAATGGCCAACCGGGCGGCTACCGTTGCACTATGGCCATAGGCTTCGTCCTTGACCACGGCGAGCAATTGTAGGCCGGACGGCATATCGCGTTTGAGCAACGCGAAGTTCTGCCGCCACCGGGCGACATCGATTTCAATCCAAGCCGGCCGCGGTGGCCGGCCGGTTGGCGCGGGTGCTTCGCAGCCGGCCGTTACCTCGCTGCGACTGCTGGTTGGCGATTGAGTTTCAATCAGCTCTTCAATCAGTGTATTCACGATTCAAAGGGTCAAACGATGGTGGTTCTCACTCGCATCCCGGCGGCCAGAGGGATTTGCCAATGTCCGTCCGGTAATAGCTGCCGATGCAGCGAATGCGCCGGATGTTCCGATAAGCCACTTCGAGCGCGGCTGCGAGCGAAGCCCCAAAGCCAATCACGTCGGCGATGCGATGCCCCGTAGCGAGCAGTCGGTCATTGGCATCGCTCGCGACCTCGTTCCACCACACGTCGACATCTTGGAGATCGAACGCGGCGGTAACCTCCAGCGGCAACGGCGGCGCTTGCAACTGAACATAAGGGTAACCATGCCCCGCCAGCGTGAGCGAGGCGCCGAAGCTCCAGTTTTTCCGGAAGCGCGGTGCGAGTTTGCGATTGCGGGCCGCGGCCAGGAGCGTTTCCAGCGGATTGGCAAGCAGGCGAAGAATCATCGCGCCGGAAGTGACGCCGATACGGATGTTGTATTCGATCACGTGCCATTTGCCGCCGCGTTTGATGGCCGTGACTTGCAACGGCCCATGGTATTTCACTTTGCGCAACCATGGCTGCAGTGGGTGAATCAATTCACGTGCGAGTCCGTATTTATCGTTCTCATCCCGTTCCACCAACCCGCCAAGCGGGGCGCCGGCCACAATACCCATGTTGCCATCGAAGGCACGTTTGTATTCCTGATTCGTGACCAATGAGTAAATTTCGCCCCCACTGATCAGGACGATGTGCCCGGCCTCCGCCCGGCCAAGGTATTCCTGCAGAAAAATTCCTTCGGCGTAGTCCACGTGCTGCAGCCACGCGCGCGTGTCCGCTACCGATTCGCACATGATCGTGTGAATCGGGCTTGTGGGCGAACACAGCGGATTCTTGATGACGAACGGCTGCGGATGCGCCGCGACAATCTTCTCCGCGGTGAGGCGATTCGAAGCGACGTAGGCTTTGGGGAAGGGAATTTTGAATTCGGTGCAAAGCTGGCGCGCAAAATCGCGTTCCCGCTCGATCCGCATCGACTCGCCCGTCGGACTCAGAATTCCGACGCGGGATTTCAGCAAATCTGCCGCCCAGGGCTGCTGCGCCCAGTCAATGGATTGCGGCACGACCAGTTCCACCCCGTGCTGTTTGATCAATGGCACGGGGTCGGGATGCGCTTCCCGCGAATAGGTCGGCCCGATGAGTGAGGGCGGGTAGTGGCCATAGTTGCGGGTGAGATAGGTTGAAACCTTCGCACCGTTCGCGGCCAGAATACTGGCGACGCTGTGCGCAAATGAGCCCACGCCAAAAACCATCACGGGAGTCTGGCGCGGCCGGGTCCGACCTCGGCGACGAGAAAAACTCACTGCGACCCAGAGCGTGTTGCGTCAGATTCTTTCCGTCAAGTGAACATGAATCATCACCCCAAAAAATGGCGGCTGTTGGCAGAGCGGGCGGGGGAGCCGAATGGCTTCATCGGCAACCAGCGTCAACCTTTCAGAAACCATTCATGATATCGCCCAAGGTCTTGAAGTAGGCCGCGTAAAAACTGACAACCTTGTAGGCAATCACGAGCGCGATGAGCAGGAAGGCCATGCGTGGCGTCCATTGGGCGACGGCCCGGAGTTTGCGGGTGCCTTCCTCCAAATAATAACGCGCGAGCCGCTTCAATGCGTCATCGAGTTGGCCGCTGATTTCCGCGGTGGCGTATTGCCCGCTGAACATGGACGGAAAGAAATGGGTGGCGGCCAGCAGGTCGCCCGGAGTGGTACCTTCCCGGAAATGGGGCAACCAATTGGTGACCACTTGCTTCAGCGCCGGCGAACCACTGGCGGCGGCGGCCAATTGCCACGCCTCAATGATGGTCACCCCCGCGGAAATGAGCGCTTCCAAGGCGGCGGCGAACCGCGAGAGGGCAAGTTCGCGCCGTGCTTTACCCAGGACTGGCAGCGAGTGAAGCGCGCCCTCGACTAACGAACGCCAGGTTTCCCCATGTCGGCCCTGACCGGCGAGGATCGCTAGAAAGGCAATCACGTAAAGCGGGACGAGGATGCCAAATGTCTGGAGCAGGTACATCGTAAGATTGCCCGAGGTGAAGAACGCAGCAAAGGGCAGGATAAATACCGCGAAGTGCAAAAGGAAAAGCGGATAAGCGAGGTCCATCAGCAGCTGACGCGCTAGCGCCGCCCGGCCGCTGTAATAATCCGCCAGCAACCGAAAGCACTGATCCAGCCGGCCGCTTTGCTCCCCGGCCCGGATGAGGGCCAGATCGAATTCCGGCAGCCATCGCCCGAGCTGCGCGAGCGACTCCGTCACCGTGTAGCCCTGACTGATACCCGTCAGCAGGCGACGGATAGGTGAGCGATAACTGTGGGAAGGAGGATGCCGCTCCAGTTGTTGCAGGGCTTGAATGATGCCAAGGCCGGCGGCGGTGAGTTGCGCCAACTGATGGTAGAAGTCGGCCCGACGGGCGAACTGGCCTGGAAAAATTGTGATCACCGCATGGTGCCAGCCGGCAGTGACCGGGCCACGCCGGATTACAGCGCCGAGTCGATCAGGGATTTTAGCTTCGGTTTGCCCCCGGCAATACCGACCTGCTGCGAAATGACCTGGCCGTCCTTGAACACCAGAAACGTGGGAATGCCGCTGACGCGGTACTCGACCGCCACGGACTGATCGTTTTCGATGTTGAGCTTGCCAATCTTGACCCGGCCTTCGAACTCATCGGCCAGTTCATCCAACACGGGGGCAATCATTTTGCAGGGACCACACCACTCGGCCCAGAAATCCACGATCACCGGCACGGGAGATTTCAGGACTTCGTCCGGAAAGTTCTTGGCGGTCAGCGAAACGATGTTGGAAGCAGCCATGGAAAAACTCTGGTTAGATCAATTGGTCGGGATGGTGAGCAGGAAAATCACAGTGCCCACCGCGGCGAGGCCCACGACCATGGCCACGACTGCCAACACCGTATCCATGGTGCTGACCCGGGCGCCGGCAGGGGCCATCGGAGCGGAACGCGGAACGGGCGCCGCAGGCGCCGCGGGACGCGGGGCGAGTGGTGCCGCAGCAGCTCGCGTCGCCGGAGCGGCGACTGCTGGCGGTGCGCCGTGCGCCATGGTGGGCGCAGGCGCCGGAGAACCGGCCCCCGTGGGACCACCAGGTGGCAACGTGGGAAGCTTGATCGTCGGGGCGGCCGTCGGCTTCGGCGGCAGATTGATGCGGACGGTTTCCTTCTTCGGCTGGACCTTGCCGGTTTCTTTTTTCGGCGGCAAAGCGCCACCCGGAGGATTGGGAATGTTCTCGGCCATAAAAATTCTGTGGGTTCAAGATAGGTAGGCAGGTGTGCCTGTCAAACTCTTATTCGAACGGACATATTAACAGACCACTCCCACTGCAACTCGTCACGCCGGTTCGTTCGCACTCCGGCGGACCGATGCTTTCGAGGGCAAAGAAAAAGGCGGGGCGTTTTCGCCCCGCCTGCATTGACAAAAAACGACTCAGACCTTGCGCTCGGCCACCGAAGGCCGGTCGCCAAAGATCGAGTACGACCCGGGCATGGGCGGCATGAGAATCCGGTGATCGCCCCACGTCAGCTTGCTGGCATCGGTGTAGAGCAGCTCCGGACCGTACTTGTAGGTGGAAGACTTCATGTCGTCCCATTCCACGACGGAACCACTGTAGGCCGCCTCGCGACCCATGATTGCGGTCAACGTGCTGTTGGTGACCTGTTCGACCTCGTTGAGTTCGGTGTTCTTGGCGATGGCATTGATTAGATCCACGTGTTCCTGCTGATACGGATCCACGTTTTCCCCGCGATAGCGCCACGGGGCACCATCCTTGGGCCGGATCTGGCCGGCCGGGTTCGACGTGCCCTTGCTACCCACGATCGCCTCGCTGATGGAGGAGAAGTCGCGCTTGATCTGGCCGCAGTAGCTGTGCATGCGGACGCCGCTGGCGTATTCGAACTCGATAGCAAAGTTGTCCCAGATTTCGCCGGCCTTGTCGCCGAGCTGCTGGCGCGCGCCCATGCCCCAAGCTTTGACGGGATGCGCCCCGACCACCCAGTTGCAGATGTCAATGTTGTGGACGTGTTGCTCGACGCAGTGATCACCGCACAGCCAGATGTAGTGATACCAATTACGGACTTGGCGCTCCATTTCGGTGTCGCCCTTGTTGCCGCGATGCCAGATGGGGCCGCCATTGACCCAGTAGGCCCGGGTGTCAGTGACGTCGCCAATCGCGCCGTCCTGGATGCGCTTGATAGTCTCGATGTAACCGGGATGATGGCGGCGCTGCGTGCCAGCGGCGACTTTCAGACCCTTCTTTTTCGCCTCTTCGCCGGCGGCATACATGATGGCACAGCCCGGGCCGTCCACGGCCACCGGTTTCTCGGTGAACACGTGCTTGCCCGCGGCGATCGCGGCCTTGAAATGAGCGGGGCGGAAACCGGGGGGCGAGGCGAGGATGGCGTAATTGACTCCCGGCAAATCCAGCGCCTTGACGTAGGAATCAAACCCGCTGAAACATTTGTCTGCCGGCAAGCCGAAGTGTTTGGTGCCGTTGGCGGCGGCATCCGGGAACAGGTCGGCCACACCTACGATCTTGGCTTCCACCCCTGCCTGCTTCGCAGCGTCGAGGAAGTTCTTGCCGGCGCCCGAACCGCGCCCGCCGACACCGATGATGACAGCGTTCAGGGTCAGCTTGTTTTGCGCGTGCAGGATGGCAGGAAAGCTGACCGTCGCTGCCGCGGCAGCCAGCGTTGAGTTTTTGAGGAAGCTCCGGCGAGATAGCGCGCCGGACGCGGGGTTGTTGTCTTGCATATTAAGTGTCTCTGGCTTGGTTGTTCGTTTGCCCGGTTGAAATGCGAAGCCCGAGCATATTCAAAGTCTTATTCCTTGTCCACGCCGCTGGTCCAATACTTCACCATCTCTTCCGGCGTCGGCACCTTGAGCGGGCGCACAAGGCGGATGCCAATCCACGTCGCGTCGGAGAGCCACCACCGGCTCTTGGGAAGTTGCGGATCCGTCATTTTCCATAGCTTTGTGGACGGAATCCGCGAGGCGCTGCGCAGTTCCAAGGCGTCGTCAAACCACGAACCGCCGCGCGAGCTATGGGGATATGGCTTGGTCGCCCGGTTCCACGGGTCTACGATCACACTCTGGCTGGTAAGGGAGGCGTAGTAGTTTTCGTCGAACTGGTCTAGCGTCCATTCCCGGACGTTGCCGTGCATGTCGAACAGCCCCCATGGGTTCGGGCGCTTCTGGCCCACTTTTTGGTATTTGTCGTTGGCGTTGCTGAAGTACCACGCAAATTCACCGAGGTAATCCGGCACGGGGACTTCAACGGTAGATTTTTCGGTGACCGGGGACGGTTTTGGCTGGTAAGCGAAATGGACCAAGGCGCGGCTGTCACTCCCAGTCCGAAGCTTGTCACCTGATTGCAATGTTTGCCCGACCTTGGCGGGAAGCCACTCACCCGCTCCCGCCTTCTGAAGCTCTACTGTGCCACTCGACTCTCGGATGACACCTGCCGATACGCCCGGTTCGAGCATCGCCGGGTCGTTGCCGAAGAAATAAGCCGTCGTCGTACCGGCGCGACAGGCATACTCCCATTCTGCTTCCGTGGGCAGGCGGTAGAAATGGCCCGTTTTCGCGCTGAGCCAGTGGCAGAACTTGTTCGCCCCGTGCTGCGTCATCGCAATCGCCGGAAAACCGGCCTTACCCATGCCAAAGCTCATGTCCACGTAAGGCTTGGTGGGACGGGTCACCGCATCGCTGACGGTGTTGACATCCGCTTCCGTTTGAAAAGTCTCTCGCAGTTTGCGTTCGTCGTCCGGATACATGTAGAGGAGGTATTGCTCCCATGTGACTTCAAATTGCCCCATCCAGAACGGAGAAATCTTTACGCGATGTTGCGGGCCTTCGGAAGGCTTGCGCCCCGCTTCGCTTTCGGGACTGCCCATCAGGAATTCACCGCCGCGAATCGCCACCATTGAATAGGGCACTTCCGTTCCCGGAATCATGTTCGTGTAGCCCTTCATGTCCGCCTCGGATTTTTCCGTGAGGCTGGCGAGGACACGCCCGTGAATGCCAGGCACGGTGGCGTCATCCCGATCGTCCAGCGGCGCCAATGAACCGTAACTGCCGGGTTTAAAAAGGTCGCCGTCGCGCTGGTAACCCTGGTAGTGGGAAACGATCCGGTTGGAGGTGGTGGCCGTGGAAACCAACAAAATGGAATCCGGCAGCGCAATGGCCGCGTGGAGCACTTTGTTGCTCTGCCCCAACAGAGATTGCAACTTGGTCGGCGACTTCTCCAGGTCCAGTTCCAACAGGTCAGCCGATAGTTGGTCTTCACCATTCACTGCCAGCAGACGGCTGCGCTTGCTGCCATCCACTGTCACCAACTGCTTCACCGGCTGCGTCAGCGTAAAGTTTTTGGCCGGTCCGGCTTGTAGACTTCCGCCCGCCTCGGTCACGGTCTGAAGCGTGATCTCCGCACTGCCAGGCGTGTAGATGACAAGCTCCCGCCTGCCCGTCCCCCGAAAATCGCCCACCACATAGTCCGCTCCCGGCGGCACATTGCTGATGGTCAACACGGGTTGCGGTTGTCCGCTGGCGAGCGAACCGACGAGCAATTGCGTTCCCGCGTCGCTCGTGCAGATCGCCGCCGCCAACACCGGCCCCCCGGCCTTGAGGGTGATCACGTTGCCATGAGCGCCGGCAACGGGCGCGGCGGATTCCGACAATTGGTTAAACTTGCCGGCGGAATTCCGGAACAGCGTAACTTTGTTCGGATTGTCATCGGCATTCAGCGAACTCGGCACCATGAGATCCGCCAACGGCGTGTTCCCCTCGCCCGGAATATCCAGCGCCAGCACCAGGTTCGGCCCGAGCACGTCGACTGGGATGTTGACGGGATCCGTGGGCTTGGTGGCACTTGCCGCGTCAATCACCGTAAGCTGATTTCCGTCGAAGGAGACCAGCGCGATACCGTCGCGCTTCGCATCGAACAGCTTCGCAACGCTCACACCCGTGACGCTCTTCGTGCCGCCTTCACGCCAGTCCACCCAGTCGAAAATTCCGCCGCCGAGCGCATAACCAATGCGCACCCGCCCCTTGTCCTTGTTCACGAACAGCACATCGACCTGTCCATCGCCATTAAAGTCGCCCGTGCTGATGAATTCGAGCGGGGTTTCATATACGAAAGCCGGAGCGGAACTCGCCGCCGCGCCGGTAGCCGGTTGAGCCGCTGATGATTGAACCGGCGCGGCCTGGGCGGCTGCCGGTCTGGCCGCAGTCGTTTCTGGGACGGCTGGCTTTGCTGGGGCTGCCGCGGGCTTTGCCTGGGCGACTGCCTCCGTGCGGCCGGCTGAACAGCCCACCACCCAAAACCACGCGGCTAGGAGACAGAAAGTTGGTACGAACAGATTCCTCTTCGATGATGACGACGGATGCATTGATGAATTATCTACTGGGCTTAACGACGCCGCCACCGGACCGTTTGTTCAACCCGCTGCGGCCTCGGGGAGTAGTAAATCAGAAAGCAACCTTGAGCGCACCCCCTTTTTAGGGGAGGGGCGGCGGCGGGATGATCAGTTGGCAACCTCGCCCGATTAGTTCGCCTTGGGTCGCCCTTTGTATTTCTCGTACAATCGCGTGTGCCGGGTTTCGAGACTCACCTCAGCCCCGCCAATCCACATCCGTTTCACGTTCGTACGCACGTCGAGAATGTCCCCGTCCGTCACCACTAACGTGGCGTCCTTGCCAGAATCAATCGAACCCAACCGGTCTGCCACGCCCGCAATCTGCGCGGGATACAGCGTGATTCCCTTGAGCGCTTCCTCAGCCGGCAGGCCGAACGCCACGGACTGCGCCGCGTCATAGGGCAGGTTCTTCAACAACGAATGCGGATCGAGACTCACGGCGAAAGCCACCTTGACGCCGGCTTGCTGCAAAATGCCCGGGGCGCGGTAGTGCACATCGTAACCGCTCGTGTCCCGCGCCGGCAGCGTGAACATGCTGCCGTAAATCACGGGGATGTTGTTGCTCGCCAGCAGACCAGCCACCCGCCACGCGTCCCGTCCGCTCGCGAGTACGATCTTGCGCTTACCATCCTGCGCCCACTTCACCGCGGAACGGATCTGCCGCACTTCATCCGCATGAACAATCAACGGCAGTTCGCCTTTCACATAAGGCAACATCGCTTCCCAGGCCGGCACGATCGCAAATGGTTTTCCATTCGCCGCCGCCCGCGCCTTGGCATAGGTCTCCGCCTCGGCAAAAAAATCTTCCAGCGCCTTCACCTTTTCCCGACGCTCCTTTGCCTGTTCTTCCAGTGAACGCACCGGGCCAGCACCGGCACCAGGTCGCGGCGGCCCTCCTTGCCGAGGCGTGGTGTTCAACGACTGATCCGGCCAGTAGATGTGCAGCCCGATGGCCCGCTTGAAAACCATTTGCTCCGTAGTCCAACCGTGCAAACCAACCAAACCGGATTGCCCCGCCACCATCGTTCCGCGCGGCGCCGGCTCGAAGTAGGCGATGCCATTCGCGCGCGCCACCGGAAGTTGCTCGGAATCCGGATTCACCGCCACCCACGACTGAACTTCCGGGCTGAAACCCACGCCAATTTCAGTCACGTCAATCGTACCCCGCACCGAGTCGATCTCGCGGAGACCCAATTCCGAATCGAGCGCAATCAGGCCCGGATACAAATGCATTCCCTTGAGTTCAACTTCCTTCGCGTCCGCTGGCCGCTGCGCTCGCGTGGGCTGGGTCGCGTCGTAAACTCCCTTGATCTTGCCGTCCTGCACCAACACGTCACCGTTCGTGATGGTCGCGCTGGAAACCGGATGAATTGTCGCTCCGGAAAGCCAGAGCGATTCCCCATTGGCCATTCCCGGTAGCAAACTCAAGCAAAGCACAATTGCTGCGAGGACCGACGGTGGGTTTCGCGTCAGCGTCGTGGGGGGGGGGGGGCCCGGGGGGGGGGGGGTGGTGGGGGGTGGGGGGATGCGCCCGGGGGGGGGGGGGCGCCGCGGCCCGGGGGGGGGCGGGGGCGAAAAC